>JACCEA010114836.1_pt1 | contig 21037 bp, 19 predicted proteins | sample 7449851 | NCBI WGS metagenome assembly JACCEA01 (sample SAMN15323453, study PRJNA562643) | freshwater metagenome | isolation source: river surface water | place: USA:Blue River Watershed | collected 2017-08-18 | reverse complement strand
CCGTACCTTAAGGGCCTGGTCACTGACGATCGTCTGGTGGGTATTTGTGGTCTGTTCAAAGACCGCTGCGATACTTTGGTGGCTTTGGCCGCCTGGGTGCGTGCCTTCTACGAGGATGTGAAACCCAAGGCCGAAGACCTGGCCCAACACGTCACATTGGCGGTGCAACCTGCGCTCGATTTGCTTTCAGCCAAGCTCAAGGATGTGGAGTGGACGGCGCCAGCCATCAGTACTGCATTCAAGCAGGTGCTGGCCGAAGCCGGACTGAAAATGCCTCAATTGGCCATGCCGGTGCGCGTGCTGGTCATGGGCACGCCTCAGACGCCTTCGGTCGATCAGGTGCTTTTGCTTTGTGGTCGCGAAAAAGTTTTGGAGCGACTTGCAAAACGCTAAAAAACCTGTCTATAATTCGAGTCTCGACACCAACGCGGTGTAACGCAAAGCAGCAATGCCAAGTGTGAAACCAAATGGGGGTATAGCTCAGCTGGGAGAGCGCTTGCATGGCATGCAAGAGGTCATCGGTTCGATCCCGTTTACCTCCACCAAATGTGTCGAACGTTTCGCAAGAAACAGTCCAGGTTTTGACCCTATCGTCTAGAGGCCTAGGACATCACCCTTTCACGGTGAGTACCGGGGTTCGAATCCCCGTCGGGTCGCCAAGTTTTGTAGCACTTGGTTGGGTTGCAACAGCAAACCAGCAAAAGTTACAGCTACCAGGAGTGGTAGTTCAGTTGGTTAGAATACCGGCCTGTCACGCCGGGGGTCGCGGGTTCGAGTCCCGTCCACTCCGCCATCATAGAAAAAGCCGTTGATTTTCAACGGCTTTTTTCTTTTCTGTCTCGCAAAGGTGTCCCATTTAGGTGTCCCATTTCCTGGGAAAACCAAATGAAACTGCCTTCACACCTTGTCAAATCACGCCATGGTGTTTTCTACTTCCGATGGACCTTCTCTGCCAATGGTTCTGTTTCCGAAAAAAGGTTCTCGCTGAGAACACGGACGCCATCAGTTGCCAAGCGAGTGGCAATGTATATTTCTTTGCTGATGATGGGAACCAGAATGCTCAAACCCTACGACCCCAGCAGATTTAATAAAGACGATCCCAGAACTTGGCCAGGTGATGAGGATGGCGTGCTCAATCCTGATGACGCAGTGGAAAAAGTTCTCAGGCAACTGAAGAAGGAATGGCTTCAAAGTCAGTCTTCAGATTTTGGGGATCTGAGCCTTCCCATTGATATGGATGAGTCAATCTTTGAAAAGGTCAAAGAGTTGCAGATCCAAGTTGGCAACACCACGCTTATTGCTGACCCGAATGATCCCGCTGATCTAAGAGCCGCTTTGCAGTTGGCAAAGGAACTTGGCTCTGATGCTTCATCTCTCAGATCTGACGATTTTGAAGTTCAGCAATCAACAGTAAAAAAAGGTGATGTGGCGCATCTGTCCAACGGGTTCACATTGGATGAAATGATTGGGAGGTACTTGGCTAGGTCAAAAAATAAATTGGCACCAAAAACTCACTACGAGTACCAAAGGATGCTCAAAAAATTCGAGGTTTGGGTCTACGCCAAAAAGACTTCAAATACTTGCTCCATTCGGTCCATCAGCCGAGTTGACATTGGTGATTTCATTGATGACCTGATGGATGAAGGACTCACAGCAAGTGTGATCCAAAAAAAGTATTTGGCAGCACTCAATGGTGTGTTTGGTCTTGCTCAAACTCTTTCAGCAATTCCTGCTGGTGAGTTGCCAACACGCAACCATAGGATTTTTAATAAAAGAGACCAGAAAAAATCTCATCACTTGAACGGGTACAAGCCTTACAGCGATGATGAATTGGCGCAGATTTTTGATCACAAGAACTTGCTTTCACTTGAACAGCCAGCTGACTTCTGGCTCCCATTGTTGGGACTTCACACTGGGGCAAGAATTTCTGAGTTGACACAATTATTGTTGACTGACATCAAGCAAGTTGATGGCATTTGGACGATTGATATCAATGAAGAAGTGGATGCCAAAAGACAGACTTCAAAGTCATTGCAACCGCTGTCGAAAAGTTTGAAGAACAGTGCTTCAGTAAGAAAAATTCCACTCCACCCAACGCTCATAAAGATCGGGTTCTTGGACTATCTGGAGTTGGTCAAGCCTTACAGGGGCGACTTGTTCCCGTATCTGAACCCAGATGTTTTTGGAAGTAAAAGTGGCAGACCAAGTGAACGATTTGGAAAGTATTTAGATAGGCTGAAAATCACTAGCAAGAACAAAGTTTTTCACTCCTTCAGGTCAACGGCAAATGACCTTCTTAAGCAAGCCGGCGTACCAGAGGAAACAAGATGCCAATTTGTTGGACACGAACACAACACAGTGAACTCTCGTGTTTATAGCCAAAGACATTCAGTCGAATTTTTGCTGAACAATGTGGCTGACAAGTTGGTGTTTCCAAAGTTAAAACTGGATGAGTTGAAAGCGCCACTTGATGAGCACAAGAAAGTGCTGGCTCTTGAAGTTAAGAAAAGTCAAAGACTGATGAGTCACAAGTCCAAACGACAAAATTTAGAGGCGAGGGTGGAGAAGGAAAAAGCCAAAAAAATCAAACTCACCTGAACTTGGGTTTGATTGATTTGGGTGAAGTTTGATATTTGCTTTCTTCCTTCTGTTTCTGCAACACATTGAGTTGATGGATGATTGCCATTGCTTCAGCAGAACCAACAGGGCAATCACCCAACTCCAAACTTAACGACCAAATTTTTTGCTCAAAGTTGAAGGTTGGACCTGAGGCGCTTGGTCTGAGCCACCCTCCTGTTCTCCCTGTTCCTCCAGCATTGTCATGATTGATTTGATTCTTTGGGATAGGGCTTGGTGCTGTATCTTTAATCGTTTCACTTCTTCCACCGATGCTTTCAATGGTTCCGCTAACTGAATGACCCCACAATCCTTCACATCTCGGAAAGAAGTTTCGCACCAAGCTACTCTTTCCGATAAGTAAGAAGTTTTTGCATCTAGAAGTTGGACCACCTTGTAGATGGTACTTAGGTCCTCCTGAATTGTTCTGTTTTCGTTGTTCTCGTTCATACACATTTCCCTTTCTTATAGTTGTTTTTGCGATGTGCTCAGTTCTGCCACCAAGCAAATGATGTGCTTTGATGGCTAGCAGTTCCGACAAGTCTTCAACTGCTCGTTTGTGTTCTGTTGTTGTCAATGACGTGGGCATTTGTAACGCCAACTTTTTGAAGTTGGTGTGAGGTTCAAACATTGCCCCCTTCAGTTTTATTGCTTGCCTATCTCCTGCGAACTTCACAGAAACTGATGTGTTGCTCACTCTGGTGATTGTTAGTCCCAAGCCGTCTTCCATAAAAGTGAGAAGTTCATCTCTGTTGCTGATGTGATGTTCTGCAATTGCGTGACGAAGTTCTGATTGAAGAACCGAAGTTTTCTGCTTCCTGTTCAATGTTGAGTAATTAATTTTCGGAGATGCAACTTTGAACTTGCTGGTGTTCCTGTGAACCTGTTCCCAGTTGTGTTGATGGTTGGTGATTTGCGTGAAAAGTTTCATCACCTGAATGGTTTGTTTTCCTGGTGGATGTGGGTTCCATCTTTTGCCTGCCAACTCTTTGCCGTTTCTATCAACACCACCAAGCAGAACCATTGGGAAGATGAAATGGATGTGAAATGCTTGTTGCCCACTGCTTGGGTTAGGTTTGTCACGATGGATGACGAAGAAAGAGTTGAACTGTTCTTCCTCCAATCCCGGCGCCACAACCTCCTTGAAATTTTTAATTATTTTGGACAGTTGTTCTTTGGTTGGGTTCTCGTTTTCACGAAAAGCCAAACAGCCACTGCAGTACTTATGCTGGCGTGAAATGCTATTGATGATGTTGGTGGTCAGTTGGGCGGAACCTTCCAAAATTTCAGGCTTGAAGGCTCTTTCATCACCTGTGTGATTTCTCTCTCCAAGAAGATATCTGATTGCTGGTTCAGCATTGGAGGTGCCTGTTTTGAAGAACTTCACAATCATTTGAAGTCCCACTTTCTCATCACTTGAGCAAGTGCCTCTGTTTGCTCTTTAATTGCCTTTAGGAGCACTTGCGCCGATAAGGTGATGGGATGCCCTTGGTTCAGGTGTTTTGCAATTTGATTGAGGTTCACACCAATTTTGTTGAGTTCAAAAGCACATTTCAGGAAAGCCTTGTGGTGTTGTGGTGTGTTCTGTTCATTGGTGATGCAAGTCGCTTGTGAACGAATGAAGTGCGCAATGGTGTGAAAGCCTGCTGACTTCCTGTTGCCATCTATAAGTTCGAATTCTTGTGGACTGACGTACAACTCCAATCTTTTGGTTCGTAGATATGGATGACCATCTGAACTTCCTGCTTGCCCACTTTTTCTTTTTAATATTTGCTCCACATCTGCCTCCACTAAAACGGGGCTATGGGGCGTAGCACCATCAAGTAACCATCTAACGAGAGGATTTCCTCCGTGGGATGGGTTGACCTTGCTTTTGCTTTACTTTTTCTTTAGTCCCATTGCCTCTTGGTACTAGTCAAGCAGAAAATTTTTTGAAGTCAAGGTCCGAAAAAATGGGGACAAAAAAAGCGTTTTTCGTTAAGTTGCGCCGCCGTCCTTTTTTCTTTCTTATCTCTTTGGGTTGGATTTATCTCTGGAATCTGTACCTGCAAAGCAGGTTCATGGCTTCGCCTTGGGGTACATCTGTGCTACGCATTCTGAATCTTTCTGATCTTCTTAAGACTGGTCTTACTTTGCTGTATGCCTTGAACGGCATAGCTTCCCCTTAGGCAATTAAAAATCGCCTTTCGCTATGCCGTCCATGAGATGCCCCATAACTTGCAGAGGTTCATTCAAGGTTCCCTCTTCTCTAGTTCAGTTGTCCTTGTCAACCCATAGCACGGTCCAGATTCAGCTTCGTTGGCAGTGTGCTACGTCCCCTTTGTACTGCCTTCACAGATTGCTCTGCTTATGGGTCAATGCTCCTACTTTGAATCTTAGAGAACTACCAAGCGGTAGGTGGTCAGTTTTGTTTTCATCTCGCCTCCACATTGATTCACTAGCAGGTGACCCGAATACTCCAAACGAGGAAATAAATCGACGCATAAAGTATCTGATTTATTAATATTAAATAATTATTGATTTGTCAAGTTTCATATTAAATATTTGTTTTTTCGTATTTCTGGCGCAAAAAAAACACCTTGTGAAAAGGTGTTTCTTCTGATTGGTTGACTTACTTTGAGGGTTTGCCAATTTCCTTGATACACATATCAAAGTATTCAGCAATTAACAATCTTCTTGGGTGACTTGCCATTCTTATGAAAACCACATCAATCATCGTTTCGGTCGCTTCGTTCAACTCATCTTCGGTTGCTTGCTTCCCCATTGATGCAAGCATCTTCTTCATCTCCGGATGCCCTATGCGCTGATCCCTTGCATCCTTCAGCGTTTTTCCCTTGTCTCTCGCTTCAGCCAACATGTCAATGATGGTTGTGCTGTCTCTGCAGGCTTTTTTCTCTTCAAGAGTAGCTTCGGTCGTCTTGGCTTTCCCAGCAATTGCAGAGGTGTTGGCAAAGATTAGGAAGATGATTGCAACAGTCAACTTTCTCACGCTGAATTCCTTTAGGCGGGGGTAGATCGCTTAATTATGCAACCAATAAATATCAATCAACTCGCCGTTTCTTCCTGAGCATTGATGCTGTTGACTGCAATGTCGGGGCTTCTGCGCTGTGCAAACGAGCGCTAGAATGAAAAGTGTCACATTTCGGGGTCACATCTTTTTGAGGTGCTTTTGCATTCTGAAGTGAAAAGATCCATATAAATCAGCTGCTTATGTGTTTTTCTGGGAGTGTCCCGTCCACTCCGCCAAAAACGAAAAACCCTTGTAAGTCATTGATTTACAAGGGTTTTTTCTTTGTTGCGCGCATAGAGTGAAATTAGAGTGGTAGCAAGTCTGGTAGCAAATACGGACTATGGCACTGACCCTTCCCATTTACAAACGCGGCAATACATACGTGCTGCACATCCGCATCGGCGGGCGACAAATCAAGCGCTCCCTTGCAACAAATGACACCTCACTCGCGAAGTTGCGAGCTATGCAGCTGCTAGGTCAAATCACGGCTGATCGTCTAGGGCAGGCAAGTGAGAAGCAAAAGTTTGCAGCACCACCAATGCAGCTGATCGATCCAGCTGAGCTGACTGGAATTGTTGAGACGGAAGGCCTATCCAATAGATCTCAACATCTCAATGTGGTCAAGCCGATTCCAGCGCAAGCCTTGGCACGACATGCACATGTTCTTCCTACTTTTTTCACGCCCAAAAAGGCACTAGAGGATGCTTCGCTTTTCAAAATAGCGCGTGTTTTCAGCGAATACATCGCTGTCAAAAAAATCAAAGAAGTTACCAAAGTCGACTACGCAAGCTATGCAAAAGACATCACACCGTTTTTCAAAAACCGTGACATCCGAACCTTGACGGAGAGGGATGTCAGTGAATTGATCTTGCACTTGCGCACTGAGTTGGGCAACGACCCGCGAACAATTGACAACAAAGTTGGATTCTTGCGAGCAGTCATCAACCATCTTGTCAAGAATGGACAGTTCTTTGGTGTCAACCCTGCTGCAGCTAAAAACTTGGTCAGTAAGCGAGAGCGTCGACAGAGTGGCACAAAGCCAATTGCTTATAACGACATCAAGGCAATTTTTGGTGACAGTCGATTCGCGAAGTTGAGGCTTGAAAAACCAAACATCTATCTCATTGTCATGACTGGACTAGTCACCGGCATGCGAGTCTCAAGCATTGGCCGTCTCACCTCAGCAGACCTGAAGATTTCAATGCAGGGCACGCCTTATATCGACATCAGTGGTGACAAAACGATCGCGGGAAACCGAGACATTCCGATTCCTAAGACCCTCTTCGACGCTTTGCGCGAGCACCTAATTCGTCATTGCGGCTTTGAGTTGACAGAGCGGGGTAGGGGTAAGGGCTATTCTGACGCCGTAAACAAGCCCATAAAAGCTTTCTTAAAAGAGCACAGGTTGGACGGGGCGCATACAAAACTGAGTTTTCACGCATTTCGCAAATCGTTCAACGATCACTTATTAAAAAGTGGTGTCGAGCAGTACATATGTGGTGCGGTACTAGGCCATGTTGATGAGTCGATGACAACTGGCGTCTACGCGAAAACGCCTTCCGTTGATGTTCTAGCTGACCGAATTGGTGATCACCAGATTGAAATTCTTAACTACCTAACTTTTAGTTGGTAGAAAAATCTCTGCGGGATTCACCCTTGATAAATAAAACATTTCGCAGATATCTATTTTTTATTAAACCTTGATCACATAAGAATTGTTAGTGGTTTCTTGATCATTGAATCAGTCTTGCAATCGTTGAAAATCAGCGAGGGATCGAAATTAAGCTTACTCAAGATAGTCTCTTGAATTCCTTTTAGGCCGGCTAATAAAACCGAAGTAGTGATTGGCTTTCCATAATAATTGTTATTAACACTTAAAATCTTTTGCCCAAGCAGGCTGCAGCGATAAGCTTCGTCAACTTGTGATTCGATCAGGTAGTTGTTCAAAGATGCACGCAAGCCGTGCGGATTCAGTAGATCTTTGTTGAAGTGGGGATTCAAACTAAAAAAACTGTCTTTCAAATTTTTGATCGAATCCGAGAAGCCTTTGGTGCCACGGCTTTTGAAGCCAAAGGTAGGGTTATCCGTCAGGTAAGACTTGAGAGTTTCAAACAAAATCTTCGGTACAGGGACTAAGCGTTTGCCTGCCTGAGTTTTGTCACTGACAACTGAAATTACGGGAATACCATCACTCGTCTCGAACAGGTCATTTTTCGTCAGGCGACAAATGCTGGAGATACGCATTCCAGTCACGATTGCAACATTTACGATCAAATAAAACGATTTGTGGCTTGCTCCAAAATTGGCAAACGCATCAGATCCATAGACGCTGATTACGCGATCAATAGGCGCGATGTCTTCCGCAGCTTTTGATTTGCGAATGTGGGAGCCAATGGATGTTTTCCATTTTTCTAGCGGATTGTTTCCTTTGTAAGAGCCTCCAATAATTAGCGTGCTGTAGATGCGGCGGACTAAAGCAAGGCGCTCGTCAATCGTGCGCACATTTAGGTGATTGATCTGAGTGTTTTTGTAGTTGGTGAAATCGTTATCACTGAAGTCGTGCAGTTGACGATCACCCAAAAAATCAGTCAATTGCTTGACTCGGGAAATTTCATCAACTGTTGGCTTACGGCCTTTCTGCAAGCAGTACACCTTCAATGCGTCCATTAAATGCAGCGGGATACCGCCGTGATAGTGCTCTTTGACTTTGCGGACCAACTCCGCCATCAGATCCTCTTTTGAAATAAGGGCTTCAGAGGACGCAGCAGGTGTAGTAATGGCCCGTTCTGTTTTTGCTAAGGGAGCGGGTAGGGTCTTGGGTTTCAGACGTCCGTAGGACTCGAGCATTTGAAGATAGTTGATCAGTGCATCGTGTTGTTGAACTGTAGTTGCTTCAAAAATACCGTTCTTAATATCGCACGTGAAATTTGAGTTGTCAGCGGTGCTTGGCTTGTGGCATTCGATGCCCGGGATTGAGTCATAGTGATCGAGCATTTTCGTGCGATCAAGTAGTCCGAAGAGTTGTGCTAAGAGCGGGCCTTCGCTTGCGGTACTGGTCGTTGAATTTTGTGGAATGTTTGTTATGTAGGCATGAATCATGGGTAGTCCTTTATAGTTTTAGAACTCGTATCAATACGGTATGTCTTCGCTGCGAATTCTGTTCTTTGTTGCTTGGAGGTATTGGTGACCACGGAGTAAAGCCAGCTCACGGTCCTTGCGGTACTTTTCCAAATATTCGCCAAAATGATTTGCGATTAACTCAGCAATTTCATCATCACAAAGAAGGCCAGAAGCCAGTTCGTAGTGCGCAATGCCAGATGCCATGGACATAACCTCCTGTGGATGCGTTGACTGGTATAAATAGGGGCCAATGCGTGAGCGTTCATTTAGTGTGTACGATCGAAGTTCCCAGCTCGGGACGCCCATTTCGATCATGAAGGTGGCACGTGTCGGAAAATCAGGGATATTTAGTGGGTCTCCATCCACTAGCTCAGCTTTTGCATTGTGCTTGCCATCATCAAAAGTAACTGGTACGGGGATGTATTGGTTGTTACGAGTCACCGCGTCACCCCGTCGACGTGCAGACAAGCCCATAGCAGTACGAAACCATGCCGAGCATTCAATAGCTTCGAGATAACTCAGTTTTTGACGCGTAGCAATATAAATCAAAGTGTCATCTTCAAACTCAATACGAAGATGCCGTACGCCTTTTAAGTCCATCGATGAAGGGATGTCTCCAATTCCAAAGAGGTTGCAGTTCGGTTTATGCGACTGGTAAGAGGGGTGTGCGAAAGGACAAGCATCTGGCTTGCTTAGTATGCGTTTGACAACAGACTGAGGGATCTGCTTTGTTGGTACATTGTTCCTCTTGTAGACACGACTAATTTCTTCACTATTTCGAACGTATCCTGAGAAATCTACGCATGGAGTCGTTTCGCTTAGAAACTGCAAAAAGTCTGCATCAAAAGAAAAACCCAAACTGTTTGAGCCGACGACCGAAGGGCGGTGGCTTAGAGTGATCTTTCCTTTTCCTTTATTGGTTTCTTTCTTTTTGTTTTCCATGTTCTTTCCTTTCCTTTTGTGTGCAGATGGTTCTCAGTGAATGTCAATGGAGTCGAATTTCATTCGCTGTGCTGGAATCTATTGCTCGCTTTGGGAATGTGTTTGGAACCATTTGCATGGGGTATCGTTTTTTTTATGGTTTGGGGAATGCATTTGGTACCCATAAGTTGCATGCCTTGAAAAGACTGGCTTTCAAGCCCTTTTCGGCGCTATCCAGCGAATCGGTTTTTTGCGTAAGTCCCTTTTGGGTCATGCAAATGGTTCTCATGGGTTCAAAGCTTGAAGGTGAAGTGAAAAAAGCGAGTCACTTCCTGTGTACAAGCTCAATCGATCCGTCTAGGATGGCTGGATCTTCTGCATTGAGCCTTTTACGAGCCTTTTTCTCGTCATCTACTGGCCAGTTTTCTGGAAGGATCGTGATAATTCGCTTTGTTGTAAAGAACTTGCCGTTTGGCAACTTTTGACCTTCATACTCGATGCGGATGTATTTCATTTTCAGAAGATATTGAATTGCGTTCTGGACGCTTCGAACACATAGTGAGGTTTCTTTGGCTAATGTTTGATTGCTTGGCCAAGCTTCATTGGTATCGGCATCTGCATGCAGGACTATCGTGTTGAAGACAGCCTTTTGAGAGGCGCTTAAGCCCTCAATGGGGTAGGATTTGTAGATCAAATGGCTCATGTTGTTCCTTTGTGTTGCTATTTAATTTCTGTTGCTAATGGTCTTGTTTGTTACGCGTTGAGGATGCGTTGATTTCTCAGCGACATCGCAAAGACATCGCGTTGATTTCTTGAAGAGGTGATCCGGAAATACAAGGGATCACATGCTCCGTTGATGTGATTTCATGCATTTGTGAGCGCCGCTTGAAAAAGAGTGACCATGCTTGTAAGCCACGATTGAGTGCGCGCTGCAACGAACGGGTTTAGAGCGACAGTAGATGTATTGCTGGCAATGTCGTGCAGCCTCACTTCGATAGCATCAAGTGCAACAGCATCAACCAATCGCGGCATCTCAATAATCTGAGATGACATTGCATATCGGTTGACTTCCTCGTTTTGAAAAAGTGGAATGAACGCTTTGGAGCCGATTGCACCGGGTGTATGGCCTAAATTTTTTACAACGATATGTTTTGCGTGCGACAAAGAATCCATCGTTTCAAGTAGATGTGAGGCGCTGTCAAGAGAGCTGTCCACAACAGTCACTGCAAAAACATTTACACCCTGCTCGAACAGGATCTTGTCCATTGCTTCGCTTGCAAACCAATCTCGTGACACTGAGTCAGTGCCACTGCCTGTGTCAATCACAAGTGAGCAACGATGCTTGAGAGTGCGCTCAACTAATTCATTCTCAATAGATTCAACGATTTCTGCTGCATCCGCACCGCTTAACAAAATGGCTTCCTGAACTTGTCGTTTGAAGCTGGAGTTGGATGCGTCTGCGTCAAGAGCAACAACCTGATGACCAAGTCGCTGCAGTGCGATACGAACGACTTGCGCTGTCATTGTTTTGCCCACGCCACCTTTGCCGAACAACCAGACGACTATCGGTTTGGCGGATTCCGTTGTTGTCTCTTTTGAGTGAAGTTGCTTGTCTTTGCTTTTAGTCATAAAAATCCTTTGGGTATGTCTTACAGAGGTCTCAGCAGCTCATGCCACCGGGAGATTTGTTGCCACGCATGCTTCGCAAGCTAGATAGTCCGGTTGACTCAGATTGCTTGGGTGCTGCAGGTGCTAGGGGCGCTGCTAGAGGGGGGGCATCAGACAAGAGGTCTGACGCGTATTTACGAAAGGTTCCGAGCTTGATTTCGATTCCGCAGCTTCGCAGGTCTGCATGCATCTCCTCTAGCGTCTTTCCTTGTGCTCGCGCTGTTTGCAGCGCTGGCTTCATTGCCTTCACCAAATCCCACGCTGTGATCTCAGTTGGAGTGCGTTGAGATGTCAGAGCGGTTCGCAACTCAGCTAGAACGTGTTCGTCGACAGTAATGTTGTGTTTCATCGGTGATCCTTTCTTGAGCACAAACACACAAAAATAAAAAGGTGTTGAGATGAATCATAATCTAAAAAAAGAAAGCGTGTCAAAGAACAAGGAGCAGATAGTGAAAAATTTTCAAGAAACCGTCGTCGCATGGTCGAAACTAGCGTCGATCGGCGCTCGTCCCATGGCCGAATTTGTCGGAATCGACCGAGATTTCTACGCGCGCGTGCTCAATAAAAGACGAGAACTTCCACAAGAAAATGCAGAATCATTGGGTGGCGCGCTTGGAATACGGCATGATGGTTTCGTGCCAATGCGAATCCAATCACATCTTTGTCGCCATCTGGAAGACCTAGCAGCGATCGAAGAGTTGGGATTTGAGGCTCACTACATCGCGCACATCAAGACAAGCAAGGAAGTAAAAGGCGGTCAAAGCCTTCAAAAATACATCCTTGTGAATTTTTCACAAAGTGGCGTGGGCAGACTGTCAATTTTGCGAATGGCCACAGCTAAGTGGCATCGACTGATAGAGCAACTGAACTTTCCAGATCTACCAATCATCGAGATTGAAACGCCCCTGATATCTGAGCTGAACGCAATTGATGAGCCAGTTGAAGTCGTGCTTTGGAGTCAGCTGCAGTCAGCCATACAAGCAAAAGAAAACTTGGTCATAGCTGATCAGATGCAGAAGTTGTTGTTACAGCTGATAAATAAAAAAATTGATCAAGTCGGAATGGGAAGTGACGCTAAACGCATAGATAGAAAAACAGATCTGCTACGCCTTGCCGAAGTGCATACAACTATGAGCGATTGGCCTGCCGCGGCTGTTCATTACGCTCAGAGCCATGTCCTTGTTCCGCTAACACAAGAGTTTTCTCCGGCTAATGCTGCGGGCATTCGAAATGACGAAGAGCGGGTTTTTGTTTATGTAACAACCCTTGGCGACACTCAATGCTTGACGCTTGAGAGAGACATTCAATCAAAAGTAGATCAGGTTTTGATCTTTTACGCAAACCCGCTCAAACCAAAGAGTACCTATGAGGTTCTGTTCGACGGGCGATTTGTCTACCTTTTAGCGGCGGCCAAAAGACATAACCTATTGCAGGATAAAAAAATCACTTTGACTGCTAGAGATTTGCATTTCATGGAGAAAGATCCGGACCCCGGATATGCGCTTAAGCGACGGAAAAATAGAGGTCATTCACGAACCTAGGTCCTTCAGTCCGACTTGTTTTTAAATCCGAGAAAGCAGAGATATCCAAAAATTTAGGAGAGAACCCTAGAAAAATAGAAAAAGACTGCGATTACAAGACATGAAGGAGATCCTAATGTCAAAAAAATCCGTTTTCAAGCCACAGTTCCGAGACATCAAGAGACAGTTGTCTGGCCGATGCCCAGAGGTACTAGCGCTTCTGGAAATCAATCCACTAGCGATGAGTTTCGGTATCGACTGCCCGGTAAACGAGCATCACAAGGGGCTAGCATCTTTTAAAGTAGACGAAGTCGCGAATCGTTACTACTGCACATACTGCAAACCACGTGGGGCGAGTCTCTTAGATCTTGTGATTGATCTGGAAAAGGCCTCAACATTTGCAGAGGCCACAGCGTACTTGCGCAAAAATCTTGGGCTTGAAAGTCAGCCGTACATGATTGACGATGACGGAACTTTTGATGATGCGCAGGATGAAGTTCAAGAAGTCGAAAAGTCGCTTATTCAGATGCTGGGGATGAGCAAGCCGGCGGGTTATAACAAGTACTGTTTAAAAAGAAAAATACCACCTCTTGGGGCCAACGTTACAACATCGGGCAATCTGTATGTACCGATTCGTGATGACGAGTTAAAACTCAAAGGTATTCTTGAAATTGATGCTCACGGTGCTCGATTGATACACAAAGATGAGCCACTGCAGGGAAGTGCAGTGGCAATTGGTCCCTTTAACGATGCCCCTGTCATCGCAGTTGCGCTCGAATGGGAGAGTGCCGTCGCATTGCACATTGTTTTGGGTGGCATGCCTTGCCTTGCTTATCTTGATCCGTCCAATCTGCTTGATTGTGTTGACATGTTTATTTCAGAAAACACAAGAGGCATTATTGTTTTTTCAACTCCACATGACTCGTTCGAAATGATAGATCTCGCGCGAGATCACATAGAGGGATTGGATAGAGAATTTCATCTCCGAAAAACTTTAGCGAGCGATTACTGTGAGGTTTACACAAATGCTCTAAAACATCTAAAACTATAAGATGAAAATGGGAGAGGGGGGGATTTAAATGCGAGAGATATGAGATGTAAGTTCAGTTCCATAGAGATTTTCTCAAGAATTTTCATGAGTTGTTTAGATCAACCTTGATCACTACATTCTTGCCAACTTAGGAGCAAGTAAATGAAAAACAGTTCAATCGAAAAATATAAAAAACCTGAAGGAGTCAAGGGGCAAGGATATGGAGGAGTTACCTTGCGTGAATTTTGCGAAATGCGCAAGTCTGGGCAGCACGAAAATGAGATTTCCAAGTCCGATTCGATCCAGCATGAGCTATTCAAAATTGACGACTGGGCTAAGTTGCGCAAAGTTAAATTTACAAACGAAAATTTGACCGAGAAAATTAGCCAAATTAAGCTCAGTCAGTGCCTTCGGCCACTTATCCTAGCGACTGAACAACATGTTCAAAGTGTGGTCGTACTTGCGGAGAAATATAAAAACTTTTCAGATTTTCTTCTGAATTTTGTAGTTCCACAAATTCATCTGCAAGCGATCACAGGTGACGCCTTGAAGTTGCAAAATTTTTGTCTTGTTGGATCACCGGGTATCGGCAAATCAGCGATGCTTAATGAGTTGGTTGCGGTACTCGAACTTGGTGGAAAAATTTTTGATGCAAGCGCGATTCAAGCATCTCATGTTTTAAATGGTTTGACACGGAATTACACAAGTGCTGATGTCGGTCTGATCTTTCGTGCAATGCTTCTTGAGTGCAATCCGATGACATCAAAACCACGCCCCGCTAATACTCTTTTTTGTGTTGACGAAATTGAAAAGGTTGGCAAATCAGATCAGCATGGTTCTGTCTTAGATCTGTTGCTTTCTCTGCTAGAGGGTGAAACATCTAAAAGGTATAAAGATGTATGCGTCCCTGAATTGCCACTTAATCTTGAGAAACTGAATTGGTGTTTTACAGCTAATTCGACCGAAGATTTGAGTGCCCCATTACGAAGCCGGGTTGTGGAAATTCACATTCCAAAGCCAACGCATGAACAATCAATGGAAATTGCTGGCAGCATTTTTCAACAAGAAATTAAAAAACTGCAAGGACGCGTGAGCTTGCAGCCAGATCTGAGCTATCACGAACTTTGCAAACTAGCAGAGTACTCTCCGCGTGAACAAAAACAAATCTTGCAGCTGGCTATTGCGCGTGCTGTTCGGGACGGGCGTGACACTCTCGAAATCATGAGCAACAGTTCAAAGAAAACTTTTCGGATGGGCTTTTTGTAACTTATGCGCGGGTACTGAGCCACTATGAATGTCACCTACTCCGTGTTGCTAGCGAAGTGGCCCACCCTCAAGGGGGTGCCTTTGGGGCATGACCTCGGGTGGTGTGTGGTGTTGGACAAGATGATGACCGCGATGGTCAACGCTGGGTTTGACCTCACACGCGACAAAGTGGTGCGCTCCAAAGAAAAGTTTGGATGCCTGAGCCTTGACGTTAATATCGATCAAACCCTTTCAGGGGATGATCTGAGGCGCACAAGGATCCACGAAGCTATCCGGCTGAGTAACAACTCGGCTCGGGTTTGCGAAGTATGTGGCCAAGCAGGTCACCAGCTGGTCTCCGGGAGTTACCGCGTGTCGAGGTGTGCAGAGCATGTGCCTGAAGGCGCGAAGACCTTACGGGAGCACTACGCGCACTCCTCAGCGGCTATCTAAGCAGCTGTCCGGAATCGTTCTGCTAAATAGGCACTCTCAACGCACTCTGAATCCGGAGCTTGCAAAGGCCGAGAGCGCTGAGCAAGACAAAGCTGAAAAGTTTTTCAGCAAGGTCATCCAAGAATTAGTCAGAGCATTAGGGGCATGGCCGAGCCACAGGAGCCGCTTACGTTGTTTAAGAAATTCAAAAAGCACATTAAGCGCATTGACTGGCTCACCTGCTGAGCTTGAGGGCTTGGAGAATTCGCGCATGTAACCAAACTAGATCATCATGGAAAAATTCTTCAAACTTATTGAGCGTGTCAATACCCTTGCATTCTTTTCAGCTGTGGTTCTGGCTGTATGCCTGCTTGTATGGGCAGCTGTTGGTTCCATCTGGAGCACAAAGGGGCGAACTTCAGTCGTGGTTCCCAATGAAGCTAAAAAAGAAACAGAAGTTTTGAGCCTTACTGCATGGGAGTTCATCCCCGACTTTGGAGTCCAAGTGCTAAAGCTTCAGTCGACGGATGGCAAATCTGGTGGTTACGAAGGTGAAGGGCGCACGCATCAAGCCAGAAACTTATTGTTTGTAGGCACCGATGCTCAATACTCAAAATGGATGCTCCCTGATCAGTCGCGCGCTCTGAGTCGACTTGAGAGTCTCTCAGCTCAGTCCGGAGGACCAAAAGCCATCTACTTTGAGTCAAGAGAGGTAGGGAGCGAGGCCAGTCAGTCGTTTTCAGTCAATTTGGTGAAACCAGACGGCACTGGCCCTGTTGAGGTTCTCAAAGATGTGACGCATCTTGTCAGTCGCCGAGTTTCGGGGGACGTGGTTCATTTCATTTACCAAAACAGTCTTGAGATCAGGCAAGCTAAGGTTTCGCTGCGAACCTTTGAGCCTCTTGGTAACTCATTGGTCGCCAAGATGGTCGAGGTGCCCCGCTAATACGGAATAAGACATAAATCATGCTCGTTTGGCTCATTTTGTGAGCATGCTGACGAGTAAACTTTGTGTCTAAATTGACTGCCTTTTAAGATGTCAGAATGAGAACAGCTGATGCCGCTAGGTGCGGTTTTCCCCCTGCTAAAAATTCACAATAATCAAAAATCATGTCGTTGTACGCTCCCGGTTCGCGAGTTCTCATAAGAGACGAAGAGTGGCTTATTCGCCGTGCCGATCCATCCGCAGATGGCGGCTCTTTGCTTACCTGCGATGGCATCTCGGACTTGGTTCGTGGCCAAACTGCACTGTTTCTCACAGCGCTAGAGGACGACATCGAAGTTCTCGACCCTGCCGAGACACTGCTGGTGCCAGACGAGAGTCCCACATACAACGCCACCATGCTCTATTTAGAGAGTCAACGGCGTCGTACCGTTCCCAACGACACACGCATCCACTTAGGGCACCGTGGTGTCATGAACGTTGTTCCGTACCAGCTTGACCCAGCTCTTCAGGCCCTCAAGCAACCGCGTGCACGTATCTTGATTGCCGACTCAGTTGGCCTCGGTAAAACGCTTGAGGCGGGCGTGTTGGCTAGCGAGTTGATTCAACGGGGTCGAGGCAAGCGCATTTTGGTCGTTACGCAAAAAGCCATGCTCACGCAATTCCAAAAAGAGTGGTGGAGCCGGTTTTCAATTCCTCTGGTTCGCTTGGACTCTATGGGCTTGGCCCGTGTGCGCAACCGCATTCCTGCCAACCACAACCCGTTCAATCACTTCGATCGAAGCATCATCTCTATTGATACGCTCAAGAGCAATCTGGAGTACCGCAACTATCTTGAGAATGCTTGGTGGGACATGATCGTCATTGACGAATGTCACAACGTGGCGGCGAGGGCTGGGGAGCAGGGGCTGGCCAAGCGAGCCAAGCTTGCACGTTTGCTCGCAACTCGTTCGGACACTCTGATCCTCTTGTCCGCCACACCGCACGATGGCTCGGCCCGAAGCTTTGCGTCTCTCATGGCGCTGCTTGACCCTACAGCCATTTCAGATCCGGATGACTACACCCCTGACGATTTCAAAGACAAGGGTTTGGTCATTCGTCGCTTCAAGAAAGACATCAAAGACCAAGTCTCTGCTGACTTTCAAGAGCGCATCACCACTTGTTTGCGCCAAGCTGCCAGCGCGCAAGAAGAGGCGGCTTATCGCTCATTGATCGACATCCCATTCACCCAGAACGGTCAGCACAAAGGTGGCAAGCAACAGCAGTTGCAACGCGTTGCCCTCCAAAAGGGGCTGTTCTCCAGTCCTGCTGCTGCGCTGGAATCTGCCAACAAGCGGATTCAGTTGTTGCAGCAAAAACCTGTACCTACCTCTGAAGAGGACACAGAAATCGCGCATCTGCAAGACTTCGTTGCTACGCTGAAACCACTGGTTGAGGATGAGTCTGCTGCAGGCTTTAGCAAATATCAGCGCTTGCTCACTCACTTGAAAAGTACCGACTTCAGCTGGAACTCGCAAGACCCAACAGACCGTTTGGTCGTTTTCTCTGAGCGTATCGAAACACTTCACTGGCTGCAAAAGCAGCTCGCAAAAGATCTCAAGCTCAAGCCCCAACAGATCGACATTCTTCATGGCGGTATGCCTGACACAGACCAACAAGAAATGGTCGAGCGATTTGGACGCCAAGACGACACCATTCGCGTGCTGTTGTGTTCAGACGTAGCGAGTGAAGGCCTGAACCTTCATTACTTCAGTCATCGCTTGGTTCACTTCGATTTGCCATGGTCCCTCATGGTCTTTCAGCAGCGTAACGGTCGTGTGGACCGTTATGGGCAAAAGCATCAGCCTCACATCGTTTATTTGTTCACCGAGGCTGTGACTGAGCACATCAAGGGTGATCTGCGCATTCTTGAAATTCTGCAAAACAAAGACGAGCAAGCGAACAAAAACTTGGGTGATCCCTCGGCATTCCTGAATGTTTTCGATCCCGAGAAAGAAGCTGAAAAAGTTGGCGACTTCATGGCCGAAGGCCTGACTCCAGAGCAAGTTGAAACAACGCTTGATCAAGCTGCAGGTAACAAACAAGACAACGAGGGTGATTGGATGCTCACGCTGTTTGGTGGCGGCGAAGCCAGCAAACCAGCAGAGTCCAGTGCTGCTCCTGCCGCAGAATCAAAGGGTTCTAGCCTCGACCACATTCACGACCCTAAATCCCTTTTCAAAAGCGACTTTCACTACGCCACCACAGCGCTCACTCAAATAAATCAGGGTGAAACGGTTTGCCAGTGGACAAAAGTCGATGACGAGCAACTCATCAGTCTGACTGCGCCACTCGATCTACAAGACCGTTTGCGTCAGCTGCCTCGCGAAGCGCAAGCTGAAAACGATCACTACTCTCTCAGTGCTGACCGCGAGCGCATGGCTGATGCGATTGAGCAAGCACGCCAAGCGCGCGCTGAAGAAGAGACGTGGCCTAAGTTGCACTACCTATGGCCCCAGCACCCCATCATGGAATGGTTAGGCGACAGAGTGTTGACGCACTTCGGTCGCCACCGTGCGCCATTGCTGCAGAGCGCCAAGCTGAATGCAGGTGAACAAGCCTTCATTTTTATGAGCGTTGTGCCCAACCGCAAAGGCCAGCCCCTCATGGTGGAGTGGCAAGTGGCGACGCGTCAGGGCGATCAAGGCACCTTTAAGTTAGAGCCATTTGAGTCTTTTGCCGAGCGTGCAGGTCTTCAAGCCAATGGCCTGCCAAACCGCGGGCAGAACGCTGATTACCAATCGGTTGTTTCGTCCATGCAAGTGGCTTTGCCTGATGCTGTGGCCACGATGCATGAGTTCATGGCTCAGCAGCAATCTCAGTTTGCTGCGCAACTTGAGACGCGTCTCAAAACAACCTTGGAAGAACTCAAGCGTCTGCAGGACAAGCAAATTGTTCAGCTTGAGCTGCGGCTAGAGAACCAAATCGAAACGGTCAAGCGCAGTAGGTTCGAGACCCGTAGCCGCCAGATTGGGCATGTCTTTGATGACTACCGAAACTGGGTGCAAGACACTCTGACTACAGAGCCAAAGCCATGGATTCAGGTGCTTGCTGCAGTAGTAAATCCTGTTGCACAGTGAAATCGCGACAAAAATCGAAATTAAATAGACTTCACGCGACAAATTGCACCATGGCTAGCCCACTAAATCTCAAAAACGCGAAAACGCACAGCTTTAAACGTATCCAGTTGAAGCTACTCACCCCATCTACCAACAGCCCCTCCGCGGCTGGATCTTAAACATGCCTGTTCTTGACGCCGTCCAAACCTTCGCTGGCATTGCTAACGAAAACGAGTTTTATAGCCACCACTATTTGGCTGAAGTTTTCAAAGGCGACATCAAAGCCAAGCTGGAAGCTTGGGAAGCTGCTGAAGCAGAGCACCCCGGCGAAGAGGTATTTCGCTCCCCACACAAGCGCCTGCAAGGCTGGGCGCAAAAATGGTTTGTTGTGCGTGGTCAGATTAGCCGCGCTAAAGACGATGCTGAAAAGCTCGCACTCTTTAACCAGTTGCAATCTGGCTTGCTTGACGCATTGGGCTACACCATTAGAAAAGATGCAGCTGAACAGCCCGTCGAGCTGGTAGCAGGGCAAGCTATCCCCTTGTGGAGTCTGCTGGCCAAAGACGCCAGCGCGCATACAAGTGCAGCCCAGTTGGCTTTGCAGCCACCGCAGCTGGCAATCGTGCCCGCTTATCGGCCCGGTGCTGAAGATGAAGACTTGCTAGATCACACACTCACCAGCTTGCACTATGCAGGGGCCGATGTCCCCACGCTGCTGGTCGGCGAGAGCTGGGATAGCTTGGTGTCTGAAGCCATCTTTGGTGCAGACCAAGCCCCACGTTACGTGTTGTTGGTTGGCCTGAATGAGTGGCTGCTTTTAGACCGTTACAAATGGCCGCAAAACCGCGCCTTGCGTTTTGATTGGTCTGAAATTCTCGACCGCAAAGACTCTGCCACGCTGCAAGCCGCTGCTGCATTGCTGCACAAGACGAGCTTGGCACCCGGTGAGGGCAACAGCCTGCTTGAGAGCTTGGACGAGAACGCCCACAAACACGCCTTTGGTGTGAGTGAAGACCTCAAGCACGCATTGCGCGAAGCCATCGAGCTATTGGGCAACGAAGCGGCCAACCAACTGCGCCAACAAGCTTATGAGTCCAATAGAGGTTTCTTCAGCGGTAAAAACCAGCTTGACCCAGCAGACCTGAGCTTGGAGTGCTTGCGCATGGTGTACCGCTTGCTCTTCATGTTCTACATCGAAGCGCGACCAGAGCTGGGCTACGTGCCCATTGCCAAGAGTGAGGTTTACCTCAAGGGCTACAGCCTTGAGTCTTTGCGCGACCTTGAGCTGAAAAACCTCAACACGCCTCAAGCCAGAGACGGCGTTTACTTCGACAAAACCCTGCGCCGCTTATTCAAACTCGTGGCGCAAGGTTGTGGCTTGTCTGACCAGCATGACATCCATTCGGTTGCTGGTGCCAAAGACACGTTTGCGTT
>JACCEA011027182.1_pt1 | contig 21054 bp, 17 predicted proteins | sample 7449851 | NCBI WGS metagenome assembly JACCEA01 (sample SAMN15323453, study PRJNA562643) | freshwater metagenome | isolation source: river surface water | place: USA:Blue River Watershed | collected 2017-08-18 | reverse complement strand
TTGCATAGATGTGATACTGTGGAGGTAGCTCTATCATTGCATTCCTCTGAGTTGATATTGTAGTCCTGGCTCTTCCAGTAAATATAGTTGGAGCACCATCCATTGTGAGCAGCCTCTATGTATCTATCCATCTTCAACTTCTTGCGCATGGCCTTCTGTATATCTTCCGGCGATATGATGGCCAGGACATTGACTGAGATACATCGGATAGCCTCATAGCCATAGTCCTTGTCTTGGATAGAGAACTGCGGAGAGTGGTACTTCTTCTGCAATCCACGATGGATAACAGCTATCCAATCGGCCAATGATTGCCCAAAGAAGGTGTCTTCCATAATTGACGTATCTATACATAATATACTACTACATCAATTTAGAGATGTCGTCTGGATATGTATACTTCGTTCAGCCATGGGATATGGTGGGTACCAATCAGTACAAGGTGGGTATGTCCGAGCTGGATAATCTATCCAGGGCCAAGTCATATGGAAGCGGTACCAGATATCTATGCATACTGGACTGTGCTGATGCCAGGTTTGTAGAGCGAGAGCTACTTGCTGTGTTCCATGATACCTACAGATGCTTCCGGGGCAACGAATATTTCGAGATAGATGATGAGTTGGTGGCGCTCAACCTGTTCATCTCCAGTGTGATGAACTTCAAGATGTGCAAGTCCAACATGACCCCGGTCGCAAAAAAATGGTTCAACCGGTTCGCCTATGCAGCTACTCCTCTCGCAGGAAGTCGTTGAACTGGCGGGTGGTGGCCATTATTTTTCTGCAACACTGGTTCTTGAGGTGGAGTATCTCAAACTCCTTCAACAAGTCCTTCTGCTCCTCGTTTGTCATGTTCTTCTCCAGACGCATCTGCTGAAACAGCCTGTACATCTGACCGATGGGGTTTCCACAGCTGAGGCATCTAACGGGCGGGTACATGGCTATATACTTATATGATTATTATCAATTTTGCATTGAGCGTAAAATTGACGAGCAATCAGTCAAAGATATACAACCACCACCAGAATAACCATGGACGCTATCTTCACCGCCTACGAACCTGTCTTTGAGACCTTCCTTAGCACCGATGACAAGATTGGCAAATCATGGAGCGACGTGGTGTTCGTTGTGTTCGACAACAACGTGTGCTCAACGGTCAGAGATCTGATGGACTTGGCATATGCGTTCGACAATGCACTGGAGCCCAAGAACACGAGAATCAATGTCAAGAGCATTCGGAAGTACTTTGAGGGATTCAAGATGAGCAAGGCAAGTCTCATGAAGATATCTCTCAAGAACGAGACTCATTTCAGAACTGACGACGATGATGCACTGTATCTGTCATTCGATGGGTTGCGCAAGGTAGTTGATAACAAGGGTGATGATGAGCTGCAGGAGAAGTTCAAGTTCGTTGAGCAGGTGTTCGCGGTATTCGAAACCTATAGGTCTGCTCTGATTGATGCCAAGAAGTATCCAACCCACTGGGGATTCTATAAGGCACAAGACAAAGACCAGAGTTGGTATGGCAAGATTATCACTGGGACGGGTAAGAAGGTTAAAGCTGCACTTGACAAGGTGAGTTCTGGCAAGGATAGCAAGGGTCAGCCCATTGTTGAGGACCCATACGAGAGTATCATCCCAAGTGCTACGATTGAAGTAGATATCATTGTGAAGTATCTCAACTTGACGATGACTGCCAAGTATGGAGAGAAGCCACCAATGATTGCCAAGGGTAAGCGTATCACCATAGAAGATGAAGATGGTGAGTACAACTTTGACAGCGTAGCCAAGGACATTGAGGACTGTAGAAATCTAATCATGACCAATCCAGAAGAGGCAATCATCAATGTGGATGAGCTGGCAAAATATCACAAGTCAACCCTCAACAAGGTCAAGAAGGAAATCGTGAAAGCCACTGAAGACGCGGACCTGGCAGATGTAGAACCAGCGAAGCCAAAGCGTAAGCCAGCTGCACGCAAGTCTAAGAAGGATACTGATGAGAAGAAGAAACCTACTGCTTCCAAGAAGAACAAGAAGGAAGTGAAGAAGGAAGAACCTGAGGAACCACAAGAAGAAGAACCAGAGGAACCTCAAGAAGAAGAGAAGGAGGAAGAACCTGAGGAACCTCAAGAGGAAGATGAGGAACCAGAGGAGGAAGCTCCCAAGAAGAAGTCTACTGCTTCTAAGAAAAATAAAAAGGAGGAGAAGCCATCCGGTCCAAAGATGCCATCTGGAGCTACTGCTAACATGAGAAATATGATGGCAGGTCTGAACCGCAAGGCAAAGGCAAGTAAGGTGAAAGTAGCTCCCAAGGCATGCTCTGATGATGAGTCTGATGGCGATGAGTAAGCTGATATATTTTTTATTTAATATACAATGAAGTGCCTGCAGTGGAACGTGAATGGTCTCCGGTCTCTCATTCGAAATGCCAAGTATAGGAAGGAGCTGATTGCTATGATTAAGAAGTACGATGTTGTGGCTCTCAATGAAACCAAGATAGATGACGCTGCAATGGAGCTTCATCGAGATTTCATTCCAGATGGCTATCATATGTACAGTACTCATGCTACTAAGAAGGGATACTCAGGTGTATGTATCATTACCAATACAAAGCCCCTACATGTGCTCAACCAAACACTGGGGAATGATGAAGGTAGGCTGGTGATACTTGAATACAGTAGAGTAATCATAGTAGCTGTGTATGTACCCAACGCTGGCCAGAAATTGAAACGCCTGGAATATCGTGCAAGCTCATGGGATCCACATTTCCAATCTATGTGTCTATCTCTCAGCCAACGCAAGCCTCTGCTCATTCTCGGAGATATGAACGTTGCATATCAGGATATAGATATCCACAAACCTGAGACTCATAGACAGACTGCTGGGTTTACAGATATAGAGCGAGAGAACTTTGGATCACTGCTAAAGGCAGTTAAGTTGGTGGATGTATGGAGGACCCTTCACAAGACCAAGAAGCAATACACGTACTTCGATTACAGAACCAGAGCCCGAGCTCGCAATGCCGGATGGAGACTTGACTACGCCCTTGTATCCAAGGAACTATGGAGATACGTCAAGAAGTGTGTCATATTGCAAGATGTGGAAGGTAGCGACCATGTCCCGCTCGAGCTGGTTTTGCAGTTAGACCTGACTGATAATAATTAATTAATATACCAATGGAACATGCCGAGCACCAAAAAACGAAACGCCGTGTTGGGCGTCCCAAGCTTATCAAGCCTACGCAGTCTTCATCCATCCATCGAGGCATTGTTGGCGAACCAACCATTGCAGAACATGCTCTTGAACTCATCTACGACCAGCCAATCAACCTGAAGAAGATATTCACTCTCTTCAAACTCATGGACACCCGAGATGTGCGCATGGAGTTCAGTCTGTGCGGAGTTGCTATCTCTGGAGCTGGCCATCTCAAGCACAACTTCATCAACCTATCTATCGACTGCGCCAACATCACTCAGTACTACTGCCGCCATAACATGGTGATGGTAGTTGACCAGAAGAACTTGGAGAAGGTCATCCAGAAGATTGACAAGAGCTACAGCAACGTACACTTCATCGCCAAGCAGGACTCTTACATGAAGGAGCTCTACATCGTTCTCAATGATGATAGCCAGGGCATCAAGGAATACCATACCATATCTCTGCTGGAATCATCCAACAATAATGATATGACTGACATTGCAGCCATCCCATATACCTCCTATCCACTATCCTTCGTGCTTCCAAGCAAGTACTTCAAGAAGGTCATCAGTGATATCAGCCACTTTGGAAAGGACTTCACTGTGGAACATAGGGCTGGCGTTCCTCTTGCTTTCCCGTATGATAGCAACTCCAAGACTATCGATGTCAACCATGTATTCACGAATGCCGACATGTTTAAGATTAACTGCTCGCTGGATGACAACGAGTTCATATCCACCACTGTACGCATTGAATATATCCAGAGTCTGGCAACATCTTTGTTGAGTGATAAGATAAGTGTGTTCGTGGACAAAGAAAATATGATGGTCTTCAAGGCCACCATCGATAATAGCACGTTCACGCTATTGCTTGCGGTTAAGATTGTTTCATACAAGTAGATTACTCCTGGGGCATGAAGGCTGTCATGCGGTGAGAATAATTGCCGAACTTATTTTTTCGCGGAGTTATGCCACGCGACTGGGGGTTCGTACTCACGATGTCCGGGGTGTTGATGAACTCATCACGGAGCTTCTTCTCATGCATGGGGTTGTTATAGTATTCGGCACGGACCATTGGTTGCTTGCCGCGACCGGTATCGAGAAGGCCGTCATACAACATGCTCTGCCATTTGTCTGTCATAGTTGAGTGGAGTTGGTATATATTATATCCATGAACATATTCTTCGGACAACAAACTAACTAATTATGGAGTATCCCTCGTTAGATGTCATCCAAGTAGACCAGTCTGAGTATCCAGATATATTGGAACCCATACAGATAACCATGAGGGGCAGTAAGAACCTGTTCGATATATTCTTCAGGGCCATAGACATAGAGACCAGCTTCGGATTAACCATCCAGTCGAACACAGACATCACATATGTAGGCACTCCAGATGGTCGAGAGAAGTATCTATCATACCCATCTCTGAAGAGACTCTTATTTCACAACATCCATAAAAAATCTCTGGCCGGCCCATACATGCAATGGGTGGATAGCATGCTCTTCGGCAATTCCAAAATCAATACCTTCTTTAAGGAGGATAGTGGGAGCGACAGCGATAATACTGAATCACTGGAGACCCCAATGTCCATGTTTGAGTTGCTCAAGGGGCGCATCATAAATTTGGAACATGCTCTGGAGATACGAGACAAGGACATAGATATCCTGCAGAGAGACATACTGCTGAGAGACAAGGAGATAGAGTTGCTAAGATTAAAATTATCGAATGTATCGACTACTTCTGAGTGGGTATAATTTAATCGCTATCACTCTCGCTATCACTACTACTATCACTATCACTACCATCATCGCCTTCAAGAATTTTCTTGAGCTTCTCTTTTTGTTCCTCGGTCAGGCTCTTAGCAAATTGGTGGAGCTTGGGCGACTTACCAGCCATCTTGCGAACCTTGGCGCGAACCTTACCACCAGCAAACACAAGGGTATTGATAGTGGCTGGGTTGCCACCAGTGATGGCACCACCATTCTTGCCGCCCTTGTACATATTCAATATTTTTTGTTCAACCTCCTTGGTAAGGGGCATGTAGAGGAGATACACCGAGCGGAGGAACGTGCCTGGGCCAGACATGCAGGCTTCAATCGGTTGAATGAGATGAGCTTGGAACAGATGCTTATCCGTAAATATGTTTCGGTCTGCTGGGTTTGTGTAGTTCTCAGCCATTTTCATAACTTCAATTGCTTCTCCTATATCTTTCGAGCTCTTCGCCGTGCAGTTATCATACAGGAATCGAATCTCATCCATACGTATCTTCAATTCCACATCGACATCAGGAGCAACTCCAGCGCTCACCAATTTATGATGATGAGTCGTATACAGATTCTTGATAAGAGCTGCGGATGATCTCTTATCCAATGTACTGAGGGCTTCCTTGCGGTCATTGCTGAAGCTATTGAATAACTCCATGTTGAATACATATCCTCCAGCAGTCATGGCTTCTTCTATTATTTCTTCTTGAACAAAATCTATCTTGAGACGTACGACCTCTTCGGGTGTAAGAAGAGCCTTGTTGCTACAGCCCATCATGGTCATCAAGAACCACGATACGATAGGATTGGCCGACATGTATAACTTGGCCTTGGCAAATCGTTCGCCAGATGTATCCTTGAGATGCTTCAGAGCCGCAGCAACTGCCTTCGTAAAGTTCTTCAGCGTAGCATTCACATCATTATGCACAACCAGAGCATCTGTGAAGTCTCGCACTTGCTTGTAGCCATCAGCATATGCATTGAACCCGCCGCGTTTACCGGAGCCAACGGCCGAGAGACTCACTGCAGGACCCGACTTGGTCTTAGGCGGAAGGTCTCCATCATAGTTATACACGATACTGATGACCTCTTGGCTACGAGAGTCCTTAACAACCTTATCGGATGTCTTGATATCCTTGGCAACTGCCTCTGGATCTTCAAGCACACGGTTGCCAGCCTGCACAGTGGCGATAGTTGCGCTCTTGGTGAAGTCATGCTTGTTGAAATGTCCCTTGAGGAGGAGCGCCCGTATGCCATCAATGGCCTCGCGTTCGTTATCATCATCCGACAGCTTCTTAAGGTGTTGGATGAGCTTCTTACTTGGGAACAAGAAGGTGTTCTGGTACTTCTTGGTTGCGAACGAACCCTCGAGGCAGAGAACTCGAATGAGGTCGTAGAGCTCCGGCGCCTCGTTGCTAATCATGACCAGCAGGTTCTGGTACTGGGACTTGCCTCCGTAAAACATGACGACCGTGTATTTATATTATGAATTGGGATAGTTGTCGGCGATACTAATTAACAATTATGATGTTCGGCCGAGTGGGTGGGTGCTGTGTTGCTATATGATAAATATATTATCGGTCAGCAATATATATTTAATTATATATAATTAGGAGCTGCTGCAAGCTTTGTCTGGCATTTTTATATACAGTCAGAGTGAGACCCATCGCGATACATCACCCAATAATAATATAGTTTATATCCATTCATCTCTTACTCTGATATAGTGGCATAGTCATACACCGGTGAACATGCAAGCAACATTCGCACAGATAGGCGGAGCCGTCGAGTGCTCGAATCCCAATATCAATGTTGGTATCACTGGTCAAGGCCGTATAACTGGCCGTTCCATTCAGTCCACTGAGCAATCGATTGCCATGGGCAGCGGCAACGTGGACCGTATCATCCAGTCGTTCAGTGGTCAGGGTGTTGGTGGCGGTGCCATTGAAGGTGGTTTGGCGGTGCGCAGTGGTGCCGTCATCTCGTGGGCCGGTGGTCAAGCCGATGTGCTTGCCGGCAAGATAGAGAAGAAGGGGCTCAAGGTGCGCAGTGTGTTGGAGCGTGTCAAGGAGGTCATCGAGAAGGCGAAGGAGGGAGACTTGGTGGAAGACCTCAAGTTGCAGGTAGAGAAGTTGGAGGAGACGTTCGAGAAGCTCATGAAGGCCAAGGAGACCCATAAGAAGGTTGGTCAGGGTATCATCTCAGCCGGTGAAGCTGTGCAGTACATGGCTGGCCGAACGGACAACAACGCCCAGGCTGCTATGGCATCCCTTGCCATGTCCAGCGTCAACCGGATTGGTGGTGCTGCCAAGGAATTGAAGGAAATCTATGAGGAATGGAAGAACTTGAAGAAGGGCATTACCCGCATCCTTAAGGAACACATGGAGAAGGACACGACTCCCCAGCAGGTTAAGAAGCTCATCGAGGAGTACTTCGATGAGGGCAAGGCAAGTGCAGAGGCATACAAGATGGAAGGTGGTGCCCCACAAACGGAGCCACTGGTTGAGCGACTCACCAGTCAACGCGAACAGCTGCGCTCGGTGGTCAACAAGTTCATCGCTGCATTTGGCGCTGACTTCGGCCGCATCGTTGGTGCCATGGACAAGATGGCTGAGCAGCTGGGCAAGCGTATCGACTACGATGATAAGACCTTGGTCTTCTTCGATACCTTCACCCGCATGAAGGAATTCGTGGACTCCAATGAGCGCAACGCCAAGCTCCATCAGTATCTTCTGGAACTCAACCAGAACATGCAAGTGGACTCCAAGGAAGTTAAGGAACGCTTCATCTCTCTGGTCCGCGACCTGAGCGAGCGTGCCGATGCTCTTGATGCCACTGCCGATACCAAGCAGTTTGCCAAGGACTGCCGTCAGTTGATTGCCGATATCAACAAGTACAACGATGAGATTCGAAATCTGTTCGAGACCATGCGCAAGGGTGGCGAGCCCTCCAATGATAACATGAACGAGTTGTTCAGCATCGACTCGTCCCGTATCAACATCAGCGGTATGCTCAACGCGTTGGAGAAGATGAAGATTGCCGTGAGCAAGGTGTGGTTCTACCGCAATATCGCCGTGTTCCGCTCCAATCTCAACCAGACCAACAAGGAGATTGCCACTTACAGTAAGGACTACACCAAGTCTGTGGGTAAGGCTATCGGCTCAGCAATCACCAAGATTCAGAACGAATACACCGAGGTGGTGAGCAACATCAATGATAACAAGGCTGGTATGGGTCTTGAGATTGATATGTACAACGAGTCTCGCCCGGCCGACCAGAAGATATCCAAGGAGAAGCTCAAGATGATTTACAAGTGGCAGTGTGATGCTCGTATCGGTCTGTACAAGACTGTCGAGGCAATTGATTTGTACCTGCTCCACTTCACTGAGACCGTTACCCAGAATCCTGATGCAGTTGCCGATCTCCAGAAGCTGCTGACCGCGACTCGCATCGTGGCCAAGTGGTATGACGAGCGTGCTGGTGATAACATCGTTCGTGTGTTCGAGTCTCTTGCAACTACTGCTACTGGTGTCCAGGTTGAGGATGGGGTTGTTGATGCCGCTGATTTCGTGGCTACCAAATACAATAGTGCTGAGGCTAAGGCAGCCGAAGAATTGAGCCATCGCATTGGTGGCGACCGTGCCAACAAGTTGTATGAGCGATGCCGTCGTGCTATTGAAGGCGTTGTGGTTCTGAAGAACATCATCTCCTACTTCATTACCATCAGTGAGAAGTATGGTAGCTTCAAGGGTGAGAAGAACATCTACATGGCGCCTAACAACATCTACAAGAACCTGGTCAACTATATCTGGGTGTCTGCTCTCGACATGAACACCATGGGTGTTGATGTTCTGACGGACAACAACGAGCTCAAGCGTGTCATCACGTACAAGGATACTGAAGTTGGTATTGCTCAGATTACTCCTGTTGACCCCGAGCTGCTTGGTATCAACTTCAACCGTCATTCGATTGATAAGCTGCGGTTGTTGAAGTGCCATGCTGACCTCCAGCATCTCGGCCAGTTCCTTCCCAGTATCGACCAAGACCAGATTCCCCGACTTACCCAGTTCATCACCATGCTGTTCGGTCGTCTTGGCAAGACCAAGTACATCTTCCAGATGTTCAAGTTCGGCGTTGTTGACCTCACAGTCATGGACAAGACCATGCTCCAGGAGTTCGTTGATTGGGTGAGCCGATACATCGTTGAGTCCAACATGCAGATTGCTGCTGTCAATGCCAACCGTACTGCGGCCACTCGTCTTGGCGATGCATTGGTTGTTCGATTCTCAATTGGTACCCGCAATATCGACTTGGTTGCCGCATCCAGTGCTGCTGATAAGACTGCATTGGTTGAGGCGCTTGCCACCATCGACCCGCGGGATCGCGATAGCATCAAGATTGGCGTCTCCACCACCAATGCCCTGCAATTCAATGCTGGCCGTGTTGTGTCTCTGACTCAGTTCAAGACCTTCGCCGATAAGATGACTGGATTTGATGAACTGATGGTGATTAAGGCATTGAACACTGCCCCAGTTGCATTCAACGAAACCATGCGAACGGGATTCGTGAAGGGCCTTCTCTCAGGATTCTTGGATGTCAATGATACCGCGGACAGCGTTACCCGAGCCAAGCGTATCCTGGTTGCTCTCAACTACCTGCTCGTCAAGATGATTGATGACCACCGCCGAGAATACTCCAGCAGCGTCTTTGCCATTGATGATACCTACTTCATCCTTACTCTCAAGGCTATTGCTGGTAAGGTTATGGCCGTCACCGGCATCAGTTCCATCTTCAAGAACCCCAGTGCGCTCCACAACAGTATCACCCAGAGTCCTACTCGTATGATTATGGGTGGCGCTGATGCTCCTGAGATTATCGATGACGCCGTTGAGCTGTATGTGCGTCTGCCATTGTTGGTTGAGTTCTACCGCCGCGTGTTCGACAATGGCAACAAGGCCTTCCGCGACTTGTCTGAGACCTCCAACTTGGACAACGAACAGATATCTCTCGTTCCTGAGGTTGGCAACGTGTGGTCTGGCCTTCTCATCAACATCTTCGATAAGTCCAAGCATATCGACTCGGGTCTCTACACCCATGAGAACATGCAGAAGATAATCGGTGAGATTAACTCCATCTTCAAGCACTTCAAGGGCAGTGTTGCGAATGACCAATTGGTGCGCCATGTTGTCTCTGAGTTGGTTGCTGAGATTAATCGACGATACGGTGTCATCAAGCGTCAAGAGCTGTTGAACTACTATCGCGTGGTCAATGCTACATCCAACCAGAGCCTTGAGATTGAAGAGAGCAACTACTCCAACAACGATATGGATATCCTCAATGAAGCCCTTGAGTTCCAAGAGAAGTCCCCGTCGGATGAGTATGTCAAGGAGCTCAAGAAGACCATCGAGGACAAGTCCGTCTCTACTGAGACCAAGATTAACAAGTTGACCGACTACAAGATTGTCAAGGACTTCCGCGAGCGTATCTCCAGTGCTCTTACCGAGGTCAGCTCCCGTGGTCATGAAGGCACTCAGTTGCTCACCATCCGCGACCGCATTCGATTCTTGAAGCGAGCCATTGCCTCCAAGACCTCTCGTGATGAGAAGTATGACATGATTATCAAGGCCATCGAAGAGGCTGATGCCATCAACCAGTCTGCCAATGATATCTTCATGTGCTTCCACGAGTTCGTGTTGGTTCCTCTCCGAACGCTCAGTCAGATGCACAATGCCCTTCGTCTGTTCATCCTGACTGTGAACGTCTTGGTTGGCTCGGCCGATCGCAACAACACCATCCGCACGAGTGCTGATGCCAAGGAACTCATCCGCAAGATGCTTCCATCCATCTTGGAGAACCAAGATATGCTTCTGAGTGGCGGTGAGTTGAACATGGTTCCAGCCAATATCATCTCTGGAGTTGTGAGTACTGCTGGTAATGCAGTCAGCTTCCTGGACTTGGACAATGCCAAGGTCAAGCTGTTCGCGGCTATGGTGCATGTCATCAATGCCATGAGTGCCAACGCTGGCGACTTGGTCAAGGTGCAGGTGAGTACCACCAAGAACATCACTATCGACTTGTCTGAGTACCAGAAGGTGTGCGAGCATCTGGTTGCCAATGTCAAGTACATGATTGACAAGTTCACTGGTCTGGTTCCCACCAGTCTCTTGGACAAGGTCTCCAGCCGCACGGTTCCTGATAGCATCTACAACATCGAGGAGAGCCTCATGCTGAAGATATTCAACAAGCAGAACAAGAGCGAGTCGTCTCGTGATGTCTTGTGCATTGATAACCTGTACCGCATCCTTCCGGATGTGTCCAAGATTCTCACCACCGATGTTCAGCCTGTTCCATTGATTCAGGCAATCGTGGTCCAGCCCAGTACCGCCATCACCGGTGTGAAGGAAGAGCAAGCAATGCCATTCCTTCGCGATACCTTCACCCAGTACAAGAAGGCCGCTGGTATGTATGTCCAGCCGGAAACCCATACGTACATCTCGACGTTGCTGTTTGACCCACGAGCTACCTCCACGTTTGAGAAGCAGCCCCGTGGTGTCATCCAAGAGTTCAATGTCATTGTGTCCCGATATCTGAATGACCTGTACGATTCCCAGAGCAAGAAGATATACTCCAAGGCGTTTATGACCTTTGCCAGCAACTCCCTTGTGGATGCCCTCAATGGCCAGAGCATCAAGGACTTCCATACCACGAACTCAGCTGAGGCTGCTGGTATGTTCACCTACCATGCCCCTGGTACCCAGACGGTTCTTAGTGCAACCTTGGCGTATGCCATGAAGGTCCTGATGACGCGTATCCACCCAGTTACGAGCGTCAAGATTCATGACGTTGCGTCTGTTCAGGAAGTCAGTCCTCATATGTTGGAGAAGTACCGCATGCTTATCCCCATGTATCTCCGCATCTGTAATGCCTATGTCAAGCGATGCAAGTTGCTCCGTAAGCTGGTTAACTACATCACGTTCGATGCCGCTGGTAATGTGGCTGGTATGGAAGTGAGTGCTGCCATGACTTCGGTGGTCAAGGAGAACATGGATGATGCTGCCAATGACTTCGCCAGTATCTACAAGTCTCTGAATGGTGAGTCCAGTGAGACTGCCCGTGAGCTCATCCCTCTGTACCTCGATGAGTTGGTCAATGCCATGACTGCTCTGATTGGCGATATGAATGCAGTTCAGAAGGAGTTGCTTGAGACTGATAGCACGGTGACGCTGTACTTCGACCTGAAGAAGGACTTCACCAAGAACTTCGTGGACTCCAACAAGACGCTCCCGTTTGCACCTCTCTCCATCCTGACTATGGGCTTCCCCAACATCTCTCACAAGAATGTGGTTCCGCTGTATACCAGCTCGAACATCACGTCTTCCAAGTTCCTGTATGGCCTGCGTACCATGCTTGTGGATGACTTCAAGCTCTCGTCGGCCAAGGTTCCGTATCTCAAGAAGCTGCTTGCTGACTTCAATGGATACTCCACCAGCGGCAACGTCATTGCTGATGCCAAGTTCAACGATGTCCTGTCATATGTGGGTCGTGCCGCCAACTTCGTGTATGATGCTCGGTTCTACAACGGTATCGCCGTCGCGCAGAATGACCCACTCTCCAAGTGCTACCCCAATATCAACAGTATCACCACCTTCCAGGAATCCCACAGTGATATCAGTTCCCTCACTATCGTTGAGAGTGGCAGTATCATAGACAGCTCCAACAAGATTTCCAGTCATGTGAAGAAGGACGTTGTTCGCGATGTCGCGACTCTGACTGCTGATGTTGATGCTGCCAATGCAAATCCTCGTGCTCGCGTCATCATGGTCAATATCTTGGATCTGAACATCATGCCTCTCAACGTGCACTCTCTGATGCGTGAGGTTCCGCTTACCAACATCTACAATTATGCAATGACCTTTGATGAGATTGTCAACCAACTGAAGACGGATGTTCACTTCCCGACGTTCGTTGCCAAGTTGCTCAAGCAACCTTACACTCGTGTGGAGGTTCGTGATGGTTCGATGGTGCTCCCAACTGCCGACGGTCCAGTCAATCTCGATGCTGAGATTCCTGCCAGTGGCCTGCGATTCATTGATGACATCTTGTACAAGAAGCTTGGCAACAAGGCAGCTCCTGGTCGAACCCTGTCGGCGAAGGCTATGGCCGCTCGCTACAATACCAAGCTTGTCCGCAACGTGTTGTTCATGTCCTGTGTGCAGCTTGCCATCAAGAAGAAGGTTAAGCGCGAGTTGGAGTTCATCAACACGCGTGTTGTGGCCAACACATCGGCTGTCAGTGATGCCATTACAAACGCAAGCACTGATATGGGTGATGTGAATGAGAACATGTTCGAGTTCTAAATTGATACCTGTTAGTATAATATATACAATGCATAAGACCGTATTTACCGCACATGTGCTATCAGTGATAGCTGAGCATAGAATATGCGTCCGCGTGGATGAGAAGTACGTCAAGCTCATATCAGACATGTACTCAGACATCTCCATGAGAAATGTAGTCCGAGATACCATAACTCTGAACGTAAAGAATGCCACATTCAATATTTCAATCCCGTGGACCGACCTTGATAGCCTTGTGGGTATGCATATCAGAGTAAATACAAACAACATGAACTACGCCTTCTGGGACACAAAAGAGCGTATCGATGAATACGGCAACACAAGTATCGTATCCATCAAGCGTAAGGGTATCACCTTCTACGCGACAACTATCAAGAACATAACAATCAACGATGAGTAGTTGAGAATCCTTTTTTTTGAGGGCTGTAAAATTGAACCCAGACAAGGTAATTATATAAACATGCTATCATTCCACAACACGTGTCTCTCCATTAAGGCGGCCAGTGAGCTGGACAGGAGTGGCATCTGTCGTGGCAAGTGCATCGACCCAGAGCTCAAACAGAGGGTTTCTAAGAAGATATCCAATAGAGAGGATATACTGTTCCTTGGCAACGATATATCGGAGCCAACCAAGAAGTCAGACTACTGTATGTACATCCATGGCATCACTCCATGCGGAACCAAGACTACTGTAGTTGTGTCTGGTATCGAGCCATATATCGACATAGGTGTCAATCCCGGAGAAACTGATGGAAAGGCTCATACTCGTATCAGCAACTACATCATGGACATCAACGATAAGATGGAGAATGATAGAGATATGCTGGAGATATCCAGAACAGAGACCATCTCTGCCAAGGACTTCATGTTCTACAAGCATGAGAATAGCCAGATGGTCAGGGTATACTTCAAATCTCTGCATATGCTGAGTAAGATGGCTGAGTACTGCAACAAGAGACATATCAAGACGTTCAGCAACTCATCGAGTTCGTACTACAGAGTTGTTGCTCGTAGATATGAGATTAATCTATCCGGCTGGAACATCCTTCATGACTACAAAAAAATAGGGAGTGGATCCAAGGCTGAGTATATCTTTGAAGTGGATGTTCGCGAGACGCAGATAGTGGGCATCCAGTCAGATGATGAGCTATACGATGTTGCTGGCCAACATGGATACAAGCAGTCTGTGGTCAGGTATGAGAACATGATTATGGCATCCTTTGATATCGAAATGATTCCACATGACCTTAACAACTTCCCAGATGCAGAGAACTGTCCTAAGGATGAGATATTCATGATATCCATGACATTCCATCTGGTCAAGAGAAAGGAGTCCCTGTTGAATGTGGTACTCACTCTCAAAGAGACTAAACCAATCAAGGATGCATTCGTTATCCATTGTAGGTCTGAGGCATGTCTATTGTTGGCATTCTCCAAACTGGTAGAGTTGATACAACCAGACTTCATCACTGAGTTCAACGGTGGTGGTTTCGATTGGAAGCAGATACTGAAGAAAGCCCAGCTGGACCATGTGCTGGAATCATTTCTGGAACACATGTCCATAATGAAGCTGGCTTCATGGGAGAAGACTCATGGCATGAAGCAGTACATGGTCAATGGCAAATCAGTCAAGCTGTTCTCCATCGGTAGATGCTACAACATGCGAGAGATTAAGATTGGTGGAGCAACTGCTCCTGCCAGAGTTCGTAGTCTCAAACTTCCAGGATGGGTTGGCTTTGATACTCTTGTGGTGTTCAAGCAATTGGAGCCCAATGCAGACTCCCACAAACTGAATGAATGTCTGCGCAGATGCAATCTCGGTAGTAAGGATGACATGGATATCAGAGAGATGTTCAAAATCTATCGCAGTGGTACCGCCGAGCAGATGAAGATGGTAGCCCACTACTGCTACATCGATACGTTCAAGCTACAACAGCTGCTCATCAAGAAGAACGTGGTGCAGGACCATAGAGAGATTGCCAACCTATCATTCACATCAATATCAGACACGTTCATGTGTGCTGGAGGGTCGCGTATGAGAAACCTACTCATGAACAGAGCCGAGAAGCGTGGGTATGTGTTCGATACCAGCTACAAACCGGTTGTTGGATTTGAAGAAGACAGCGATGATGACAGCGATGATGAGTCAACTCATGTAAAGAAGAGAGCCAAATTCCCAGGAGCCTTTGTAGTTCCGCCTAAGAAGGGCATCGTCAAGCCAATCATGCGATTGGACGAGTTTGCAGACCGCTTTGAAGGAACCATAGATAAGTCCAGACTTGACGAAGGCTATAAGTACATCGAGAAGAACTTTGAACGCATCTATCATTCATCAAGAAAGATAGATAACCCACCGGAGTTCATCAAGCCATACATTCAGTATACCAACGAGAACGAGAATCAATACCCAGTGTCTGGATTAGATTACTCATCGCTGTATCCATCCATTATCATGACATACAACATCTCCCCAGAGAAGCTCATCGTGGATGAGAAGTATGCCAAGCAGCTGCAGGAGATGGGCAAGACTCTACAATTCGTACAGTTCCCATTCTGTGGAGAGATGGTAAAGGCATGGTTTGTGAGACACAACAACATCAAGAGTGAGTACAGCATCTGTGGCAGTCTACTCATAGAGCTATTCAATCGCCGGGCCAATCTCAAGAAGGTACTCAAGAAGCTGAATGACCGCATCTTCGAGCTGGAGCAGGAGATGAAGCCATACATCGCCAAGGACGATGTGGATAGCTTTCCAAAGATAGAGGAGTACAACGAAGTCAAGTTTGACCAAGTGAGTTGTGATTCAAAGCAGAGGGCTGTCAAGATATTCATGAACACCCTGTATGGGTCTATGGGCGAGACTACATCATTCATCTGTGCGATTGAGGTAGCAGCCAGCGTGACGACCATGGGCAAGTACAACTTGATGCTGGCCAGGGACTTTGTAATCAATACATTGAAGATGAGACTCTACTATGGAGATACTGATAGTCTGTATGTGGCTTGCAACAAGAAGTACTTCATCGACTACGACCGAGATTACTTCACTAACAAGATTGACAAGTTGACCTATGGGTCCAAGCTGGTCATGGAGACATTCAATCAGATTGAGATAGCCAAGACTAAGGTCAATGAGCATCTGATTGCAGACAATGGATCTAAGCATCTCAGCATGGCTTATGAGGAGGTTCTGTATCCAGTTGCATTCCTGAGCAAGAAGAAATACTATGGAGTACCTCATGAGAAGAACGTGGACTTCTATCCCAAGAACCTGTTCCTTCGCGGACTGGAGATAGTCAAGAGAGGGTCATCGGATGTTCTGAAAGATATCGTAAGCAAGATGATTAGAGAGGTGATGGATATCAGGTCTACCAAGGACATCATGGATGTTCTCAAGGAAGCCATCCAACGATTCTTCACAACCAAGTGGCCGGTGGAGGTGTTCGCCAAGTCCAAGGTATACAGAGCCGACAAGAACAACACCACCGTAAAGACCATGATTGCCAAATACAACAAGATGAACTACCCAAATATACCCGAGCAGAACGTGCGGTTCAAGACGGTCATCTGTAAGTACTTCCCTTGGGAGTACAACATCAATGGTACAACCAAGAGCAAGCTCAGTATTGGAGATAGGATGGAACTGGTCGAGAGAGTCGTGGCTGAGAATCTGGAGATAGACCTGGACTACTACTTCGAGAACGAACTAACCGGACAGATGGCCAGACTGATATCCTTCTGTGATATCTTCCAGGATGCCGCCAAATCTATTGACGAGGAGGAGGATGTATCATCTATGACTGAGATACAGAGACAGAAGTACGACAAGAAGATGTACAAGAAGACCGAGGAGATGTTGTTCAAGGTTGCCAAGAAGTACATCAATGGACTGTCCAAGGAGTATAGCAACTCATATACCAACAAGAATACCCTGTACGTAGATACATGGAAGCAGGTGGCTGCGATGATTAAGAGGAGTCCACATCTATTGCCATTCAATAAACTACAGCTACTGGTCATATCTATTCTCAAATCCAAGAACGTGGACAGAATTGGTGATGACATGTACAAGTGGGCCGAGTCATACATCATCATCGACTGCAATACGAAACTCACAAGCGACCAGAAGAATCAACTGAGAGAGCAGATGTCTATGATAGAGATGTATATCAAGGAACAGGAGTGCCCAACTGATATCGTAGACCCGTTGATGGCCTGGCAGGTTAATATCGTCAAGTACATCTATGACGAGTATGACTACAAGGGTATCTGTGATAACAACATGCCATACAACAAGCTGGAGGATGTGATGTGTCTCTACGAGGAGCTTGAGGGAATCATGTGTATGCCAGAGCTATACCCCAAGTTCGAGCTGGAGCACACTCAATGGATAATTGATATGCTGATGCTGAGCATAGCGAGCGTAGCCTAAGCACATGGCTTCTAATATATTTTTTTGACCAAATTGATATAAATATATATCTTATAGAGATGCTCGATAGAGGCGTCTTAGTTGTTGTAGAGGGCATCAACGGGGCTGGTAAGTCCAGCATCATAAAACAGGTGGCTGAGCACTTCGAGCATGAGGGGCTCTCCATTGTGGTCTACAAGTTCCCTGACAGGAATGGGTTGTTCGGTAAGCGTATAGATAGATATCTCAAGGGAGAGATATCTATCTCATCCAAGTATGATATCCTTCATATGTTCTCGGCCAACAGAGATACTGCCAGGAAGGCCATACTCGATGACCTCACTTGTATGAAGATAGTAATATGCGATAGATACGTGTTCAGTGCCATTGCATATCACATCCCTCGAACGGTGGACGATGCACGCAAGATTCGCCTGTACTGCAACGTGATAGGGTACTTCGACAAGAACATGCCAGTGCCAGATGTGGTGTATCTCATTGAGGGCGATCACATAACCAGGCGTAAGGGAGGTATTGCTGAGATATTTCATCATACGGGTGGAGAGAGTCAGAGACTCAAGAACATGATATACAAGGTCATAAAAAATTACTCAACGCCAATGAAGGTGCTGAACAACTATGCGAACAAGATGGAAGATGTGGTGCAGTATATCATTAATGACGTGGAAGATATCATAGAGTGATGCCCATGCGGCAGCTCTCCTTGTTGAACACGTCCACCCGTTTTTGTGTGTCGATGACACGGATGATATCCGAGTATGTATTGGGATCTGCACTCTTGGTGTAGTGCATGTTGATGTAGGCAAGATTTGGAAAGTACTCCTCTATCGCACTTATGTAGAACCTGCCCTCAATGTTTATAAATGGAGTAAGCTGCATGCCATGTAGAATCCTTGTATATCCATCCTTCATGGTCAGTTCTATCCTGGATACAAATATATCGAAGTCAATCTTCTCGGGCTCCTCTGAGCAATCAGTATCACTGTCATCCGACTGAGACTGCTGTATATGAAGGAGTGGAGCACCAAACATGTGTGGCGGGAGGCACAGAAGAAGGGCAATCTTATAGTAGCCAGCAAGGTCCACCAGCCATAGCCACATGTACATGATATACACTTGAGCCATGCACAACTGCGTCATTCTGAATATATTATACCCAAGTGGTTGTTAGATTAGGATGCACAAAATTGAAATCACGTAGTATAATATATAGGCATCATGGATTCAGAGGACCAGACCAACATCGACGAGGTGGCGTCCAACTATGACGACATGGACGACATTGATGTGGACCTTGATGTGGATGAGGTGGAGGAGACAGAGACTGAGTCTGTACCGCGGCCCAAGCTGGAGCCAGACATGGAAGAGGATGATGATATAGACATGGAAGAGGATGATGACATGGATGATGACCCAGATGCTGAGCGGGTAGTCAAAAAGAAGCACATGCACATGTATCATCAACAACAAGAGAGTACGGAGGTAAAGATAGTGAAGCCGAGCAATAGGATTACCTCGGAGTACATGACTGTATATGAGTACTCTATGATAGTGGGCACCAGGGCAACCCATATATCCGAAGGAGCAGTTCTCTATACAGACCCAGATGGATTATTTGACCCTCGAGACATCGCAAAAAAAGAAATCAATGAGAACATGTGCCCGCTATCCGTCATGCGTAAGATAAGTCCAACACTGGTGGAGTTGTGGGAAGTCAATGAAATGGTGAAGCCACAGTAAGCTACTCAAACTGCTGCTTGCATGTAGGGCAAACGAACAATGCCTGACCATTCTGGGCAATCTTGACCACATGTACGATGGTCTCTGGACAGCCCTTGGTTGGGCACTTTTTTTCTGCGAGCTCTACTATGGAGTCCGCATGAGCGTTCTGCAGGTAGTTCCTATGCTTATGAATGGAGTTGTTCTCCTGGAGGAACTCATCTATCATGAGAGTATCCTCATCTGTCAGGTCATACTCCTCGCAGCATTCCAGACATATGTAGATGGCTGTACCATCCTTCACCACGGATGTCAGGATGTTATCACAGTTGTTTCTCGAGCAGAACCGCATGGTGCTATATATTAGTATGTATATAGTCAATTTTATATTCCAGCCTACGCCCGCTGCTTCTCGAACTCCGCCAGTACGCTGGTAAATGGTGGCGATGGCTTGGTCCTGCATATCTTGTCCTTGAGGATTTTGAGCTTGGCCTGTAGTTGTGTCTTGGTGAGCTTCTTGTGCATGAGTAGCTCCTTCTCCTTCTTGAACTTGTCCAGCTCCTGCTTCATCAGCTTCTTGTTGACCTTGTCATGCAGCAGATAGACCCACTTCATCATGTCCCTGCGCGAGCCAGCATACTTGTCCAGTGGCAGTTCCTTCAGGTAATCCGCATAGGAGTGGCGGCACCAGAAGCATGGGAGGGTGTACTCCAGCGAGGACATCATAGCCTGGAACTTCCTCACTACCCGCATGTGTTCCTTGTTGTTTGGATCTACTCGTACTGGATAGGCTCCAGCCACTGAGGAGAATAGGAAGACCCACGCATGTGGGCCCCAGAATCGGGTCTTCATCCCGTTCATAGAATTGGTCATCGGTATTAATTACAGTCTGTATATATAGAGCCAACATAACCAAATAAATAATAATACAATGGAAGAACTGGCAGGCAAGAGCATCGATGACTTCATTCAGTATGATTTGAATGGACGGTGGCTGATTGCCAAGATACTACGAATTCATGATGGAGATACCTACACCATAGGATGGAAGGAGAATGATAAGTTCGTTAAGACAAACATCCGAATGGTTGGCATCGATACCCCTGAACTCCGGTCCAAGACCAATGGAGGCATGGAAGCTAAGTTATGTAGGATGGGCCGCAACTGGCTCATCTCCAAGTACCTCAACCAGATAGTATCTGTGGAGTGTCTGGGCATGGACAAGTATGGCCGCCTGCTGGCAAATATATATGAATATCCACAGAAGACCATCAGTTTCAATCAGATGCTGATAGATAACAAGTTTGCCAGAGCCTATGGAGGAGACCTCCACAAGAATGACTGGACAGAGGAGGAGCTAACTGAAGGCATCTCCAAAGCTGAATCCATGGGAATCAAGGATGAGTAAGCAACCCCGCGGAATTCCTACGGGTTCAATATGAAGGAAGCAAAACTGGGATGCCTCCAGCCATCCCAGTTTTATCAATAAGAAGAATAAGAAGGATACAAACTCAGGCTCCTCCAGTAGCCTGAGTTCTACCATACGAAGTACCAAACTCAGACTTCTCCAGTAGTCTGAGTTCTACCAT
>JACCEA011069816.1_pt1 | contig 21055 bp, 16 predicted proteins | sample 7449851 | NCBI WGS metagenome assembly JACCEA01 (sample SAMN15323453, study PRJNA562643) | freshwater metagenome | isolation source: river surface water | place: USA:Blue River Watershed | collected 2017-08-18 | reverse complement strand
GGCTGAGTGAAGTCGATATGGTTAACATAACCATCTGCCGCAAAATTAAAACTATGCTCGCGTCCCCAGGTGTAATCGATTAACTGATGCGGCACAACAAACGCCCCGGGCCCCATTCCAACGCCCATTCCACCGACAGCATTGATAGCAAGAATGCGCGTAACTCCCGCCTCTTTTAACGCCCAAAGGTTCGCCCGGTAATTAATAAGATGTGGTGGTAACCGATGGCCTTTGCCGTGACGCGGTAAAAAAATAATTGAATTTATTTTGCCTTCAGACTCAATTTCAGCAAACGTGAGCGGCGCAGAGCAATCGCCGTAAGGAGTAGAAAAAAATCGCTCTTTAGTAATGCGCAATTCCGGAAATTGATTCAAACCGGAACCGCCAATAATTGCCAACATACATTAATCCTGACATGCAAAAATGCCCGGCGCATTGCGCCAGTAGTTGTGATAATCCATTCCAAAACCGAACACATATTTATCCGGAATCTCCAACGCACTGTAGTCTGCGGTAATTGGCGCTTGGTAGCCCTGGATTTTTTTTGTCCCTAACACTGCAATTTTTACCTGAGCAGCACCTTGTTCGAGGCAATAATCCGCGATTGCTTTCAGGGTGATTCCTTGATCCAGCAAATCGTCAACCAACAAAATATAGCGACCTTTTAATTCAACATCCGGCTTGCGCTTCCAGATTAATTGATTGCCTTGCAATGCCCCCTGGTAGCGAGTGGCATGCACGTAATCCACCTCTAATAAGCAGGGCAACCGCGGCAATAAATAACCCAATGTTGCAAGGCTGCCATTCATTACCCCCAATACCAGCGGCGTTTTATCGCCCAGATCCTGAATAATGGGCGCAATCAAATTATCCAGCGCCTCTTCTACATCTTGCAGGCTGTAGAGACAATCGGCGGAAAAGTATACTTGTTGTAATTGTTCAATATTCATAATTAGCGACTCGCACTGGAACGCTTGGCGATATAGGCATCGTAATCGGGAACTGCGTGGGTCGATTCACGATTGAACAGCGGTGAGACCACCATAAAATCGGCAGAGCTTTGGTTACAGGCCACCGGAATATTCCATACCGCCGCAATCCGTAGTAGCGCTTTTACATCCGGATCGTGCGGCATTGGCTCAAAGGGGTCCCAAAAGAAAATCAACATATCCACCTTGCCTTCGGTAATCAGCGCACCAATTTGCTGATCGCCGCCGAGCGGTCCGGAAATTAATTTGTTAATTGGCAGGGCGGTTTCTTTCTCAATTAACGCACCGGTAGTCCCTGTGGCAAACAAGGTGTGTTGCTGTAAATCGTTGCGATGCTTTTTACACCAGGCAAGTAAATCCTGTTTTTTATTGTCATGTGCAACCAGAGCAATAGATTTAACAGCAGGCAAACTAACTTCTTTATATTCCATAGGGCTTTACCTTAAAAATCGTAAACCGGAAAACCAGTCTAAAAATCTGTTTTCGTTAATGGGAATAATAACGGGCAAAAAAAATGACCTTGACTGAGTATAGACGGGGTCGCTCAGACAAGGTCATTTTGAATAACACAATAAGAATGGTAAGTGCTTAGTTGCTAAGCTCCAGCAACAGCTTATTCAAGCGCTGCACATATGCCGCTGGGTCCTGCAATTGTGCGCCTTCTGCCAGGTTAGCCTGATCAAACAGGATGTGCGCCAAATCGCCAAAACGGCCATCGTTGGACTCTGCATCCAGCTTTTTCACCAGCGGATGCTCAGGGTTCAACTCAAAAATAGGCTTGGAATCTGGCACTTTCTGACCAGCGGCTTCCAATATACGGCGCATCTGCGCACCCATATCGAATTGACCAACGACCACACAGGCCGGTGAATCGGTTAAGCGATGGGTTATACGTACTTCAGAAACCTCTTCACCCAAAGCAGTCTTCACACGCTCTAACAGGGGTTTAAGTTGCTCGGCAACTTTTTCCTGGGCCTCTTTCTCTTCCTCGGAATCCAGTTTACCCAGATCCAATTCGCCCTTGCCCACATCCTGGAAGCTCTTGCCTTCGAATTCTTGCAAGTGACTCATCAGCCACTCGTCAACGCGATCCGACAACAACAACACTTCAATGCCCTTTTTACGGAACACTTCCAGATGTGGGCTACTTTTCGCGGTGTTGAAGTTTTCAGCGGCAATGTAGTAAATCTTTTCCTGCCCTTCTTTCATGCGCGCTACATAATCGTCGAGCGATTGGCTTTGCTCAGCCGTTTCAGTGTGGGTTGATGCAAAACGCAGCAGCTTGGCAATTTTTTCACGGTTGGCAAAATCTTCTGCCGGACCTTCTTTCATTACCTGACCAAATTCTTTCCAGAAAGTAGTGTAATTTTCCGGCTCGCTCTTCGCCATTTTGCTCAGCATATCCAACACACGTTTGGTCAATGCAGAGCGCATGGAATCGATGTTGGGATCTTTCTGCAAAATTTCGCGCGATACGTTCAAGCTCAAATCATTCGAGTCCACTACCCCTTTGATAAAGCGCAGGTACAGCGGCAGGAACTGTTCTGCATCATCCATGATAAACGTGCGTTGCACATACAGTTTCAAACCACGTGACGCATCGCGGTTGTACAAATCAAAAGGCGCGCGTGCCGGGATATACAACAGGCTGGTGTAATCCAGAGTGCCCTCCACACGATTGTGGCTCCAGCTCAGTGGTTCGGCGTAATCATGGCTTACGTGCTTATAGAATTCTTTATATTCCTCATCAGTCACATCAGAACGTGAACGAGTCCAGAGTGCAGTAGCTGTGTTGATCACTTCATCTTCAGGCTCGGCACTTTCTGCATCTTCACCTGCTGGAGTTTGCTTTTGCATAACCACCGGAATGGCAATGTGATCGGAGTACTTTTTGATGATGGAACGCAAACGCCAATGATCCGCAAATTCCAATGCATCATCTTTCAAATGCAATTCAACAGTCATACCGCGTGATGCTTTTTCTACCGACTCAACGGTAAATTCTGCTTCGCCAGTACACTCCCAACGCACGGCTTCATTAGCTGGCGCACCGGCGCGGCGAGTAGTCACTACAACGCGATCGGCAACAATAAATGCGGAGTAGAACCCCACACCAAACTGACCGATTAATTGCGCATCTTTCTTTTGATCGCCGGTCAACTTCTGCATAAATTGCGCAGTACCAGACTTGGCGATAGTACCCAGGTTTTCAACCACCTCATCGCGCGACATACCAATACCGTTGTCGCTAATGGTGAGGGTCTTTGCTTCTTTATCAAAGCTGATACGAATCTTTAACTCCGCATCACCTTCATACAAATCGCCATTGGAAACCGCTTCAAAACGCAGCTTATCCGCCGCATCCGAGGCATTGGAAACCAGCTCGCGCAGGAAAATTTCCTTGTTTGAATACAATGAATGGATCATCAAATGCAGCAATTGCTTGGCTTCGGTCTGAAAGCCACGGGTCTCTTTGCGGGCATCAACGGTCATTTGTCGAACTCCTGAATACATGCACGAATTTACTAGGGGAATCAGCCTTTACAGGCAGGTGAAGACTAAATGGGGCATAGGACGGGGAATTCAAGGGGGAAGGGTTAAACGGTTTGGGAGTACGACGCAGAGGCTCTATACCTACTCAGCTAGCGGATTTTTTGTGCGGAACGCGAAGTTATCAGCCCAACGAACCCGTCGCCCTTAAAAAAGTGCATTCACCCACAAATCGCGTTAGCTAACCGTTCCACTTGAGAACGAACACTGAAACTACAATCCAGGACACCAACGGAAAGCCCGCCAGGATTACCACTGGTAGGCGTGTCTAATTTCTTTCTCGGTCACAGTCGAAACACCGGGAAGAACGAACCACATAACGACTACATTCTTTTCCGCCTTGCGGCTACAAATCACTTGTACACGACCCAACCCACAATCCTTTATCAAGGTTTGTTACGCATGACCAATCCATAGACAAGCTTGCGTTTTTGGCATCCGGGACTAATTCAAAGTAATAACCATGACCGAATGTTTCTTCGGATAAATCAGCGCGAAGAGTGCCGTTTAGTTCAATAGTGACGGACTCAATTAACCCCGGATGACTCAAACTATCGCCATCCACATCGATATCGCTAAAGCTGCTCGGCCACTCCTGATCATGATCTACGTAATACATTGCAATAGACATTTTCAACGGAGTAATGCGGGTCAACGCATCCGCCGCTTTGGCGCGAAGTAGCATCTGGTTGTTAATTTTATCAGGCAATTGGGTCAACCCGGATATTTGCGGTAAAGGTTCACTATTAGCGGAAGGCGATTCAGCAACATTTCCTATGGTAAATAACGGCGTGTTTAACCAATTTAATACGGTGCCAAATTTCCGGTATACGCCTGATAAAACGGTATTGTCATCTTTAGAAGCGAGCTTTGATTGAAACCAGTTATCGGTTGAAGCCAACATTTCATTTTTATTTTTAGCAGTGCCTAATTTTAAATATCTAAATACATCATTAATGGGTATCAAATAGTTAATTCCCAAACCTGCACCATCGCGTGTTAATAAGCCCGCCACCGTCAGTGCAATTAGTTCTCCGTGCTCGTTAAATACTGGCCCACCTGAACTGCCGTGGTTAACATTTGCATCGGTTTGCAAATAGCGGAGCCCTTGCATATCTCTATAGGCAGAAACAATGCCTTTTGTTGTAGTCTGACTATGCTCCAACGAAAGCGGAGCACCGATAATATAAATTTCATCTCCCACATCGGATTGATCCTTCGCAACAGTAACACCTTCCAGCCTGGAATAGTTGTCATTGATTTTAATCAAGGCAACGTCGCGAATGGCTTCCTTACGAACCAAAACTGCACCCAGCGTATTATCACCAATAAGGATATGAAACTTTGTCTCATCGCCAACCACGTGCGCATTAGTTAATACATAGCCATCGTTATTAATAACCACACCACTACCAAACCCATCTTTGGTTTTTACGATAACGGCGTTTTTCATCAATTGATCAGCGCTTTCTTTAAACGAACCTGCACCGGTGCCGTAATTGATTTTGACATTCACTTCCTCGTCAAATTTTTCTACCAGCGTAGTCATATCAACAGGCACAATCACTTTTGCAAATTCAGGGTCCGCCAACAAATTGTTCGTTGCAAGTGACAAAGCAGCATCAAAACTAATATCACCTCCATTTCTGATGGCCCTGACACTCATCGCGTTATGAGAACCCATGGTTTCCGTTGAATACAATAGTTTTTTGGCTAAAGGGTCATATAAATTCCATTTCACTTTTAGATAGGTCGCATTCTGTGTAATGTCATCGCTTTTTTCCGCGGGACATTTATTCATTTTTATATCAATGATTTCAGCTTCTAGATTTAAACTGGCTGCCGATGCACCGCCTTTAATACCATTGCGGACGGCATAACCAAACTTTTCAAAGATTGAAATACTTCCCCTAATAACACCGGGTTGAGTAAAGTCGACGATACCTTTCTGCCAATACAAATCTATTGGTCTACCACAAGTGATACGTCCAATCCTAACATTGGTATACTCTGAATCAGGCAGAGCTAGTTTGATTGAATTAAAATCGATCAATCGGTGTGGGGAGGGGTTTGTATAATAAATAGCGTTCAGGGCTTCGACATCACGAATCAGATATTTACCCCGCACTTCAACCTTAGTAGCCTCTTTCTGATCTTGAGCTGCTTGTTTTTCACCAAAATGAACTTTGCCATCTTCATCAGTCCACTGATAGATTTCAGCGCGAACAACTGATGCAAAAACAATTAAAAGGCAACATAAAAAAAATCTGCGCATCTAAAGCGTCCTTTGTTGTAGTTTTATTTTCTTCAATTGAAAAGTTACCATTGCTTTAATTTGCGATAGCTTAAAAAAACCAGCAACCCACCCAACAAAAAACCTATTCGTATAACTTGATCTGCAAATGGCGAATAGACCACCAAACATGCAATACCCAACAAAAGCAGCACAACTGCAAAGGTACGCCTCATCGATAGCGCTATTTGCTGAAAACTGAATTTCGAAGTTTTCTCTTCTACCTCTGTTTGAGGCTCTGGTTCAATTGGCGTTGCAACCTGTTGAACAGGCTGGAGCGCCAACGCCACTTTGCTTTCGGGACGCGCAGGAGCGACTGGAGGAATTCTTACAGAAGGTTTGCGCGACTCAAGGGGCGATTGTTTTATATCGGATAGTTCAAGCTCGGTTTTTGCACCTATATTCAATAACTGCTGCTGAAGCTTGACACCAGACTCAAAGGTAAGCCCTTTTTTTATTATCGTCGGCCGCCCCGAAAACAGCGCCTCTACTTTCTCATCTGAGGCTTTGAATGCACTTGCCAATTTTCTTTTGGTGACTGAAATATCGAATCCTTGTTCAACTTCGCCCTTGAAAATTAAGTTGTATTCCATGACTTCGCTCACTTAGCACCCCTTTGGCCAATTTCAGCTTTTTTATGCCTTTTGGTTTGTATTAATAATCCAACACTCTCTGTACTTTCTACTGGAAGAAAGCACCCACACTACTCTAGTCGGAAAATTAACAGATTGGTAAAAGTGGCGCAAAAATATCAGTTAAATCAGAGGCAAAAAAAAGCCGCTCATTGAGCGGCTTTTTTAATAAAGAGTTGGTAGGACTAAGCAGACTCGAACTGCTGACCCCCACCATGTCAAGGTGGTGCTCTAACCAACTGAGCTATAGTCCTAAAATGCATACCCTTACGGGTGACAGGGCGCGCACTTTACCAAGGCGCACCCGCGAGGGCAAGACCCAAAAACCATTTTTTGAGCCCTACCCCCTCAGATGTTTAAGGATTCCCCAAACCGCGAGCGAGATCGGCTTTTAAATCGCCAATATCTTCCAGGCCTACTGCAATACGAATCAGGTTTTCGGTAATGCCGGCATCCGCTTTTTGCTCTGGGGACAAACGACCATGGGTCGTAGTTGCCGGGTGAACAATCGTAGTTTTGGTATCACCCAGGTTTGCGGTTAAGGACATGATGCGCGTTGCATCGATAACCTTCCATGCCTCTTCACGGCCGCCTTTCACACGAAACGACAACACACCACCAAATGCGGATTGCTGTTTAGCGGCAAGTTCATGTCCGTTATGCGATGGCAAACCCGCGTAAAAAACCTTCTCTACCGCCGGGTTTGCATTCAACCACTGCGCAAGCTCTAGAGCGTTGCGCGAATGGGCTTCCATACGCAAACGCAGTGTTTCCAAACCTTTTAAAAATACCCAAGCATTAAATGCACTTAATGTAGGGCCAGCGCTGCGAATAAAACCGAGCACTTCATCCACCAATACTTTAGCGCCGGCGACAACGCCACCAAGGCAGCGGCCTTGGCCATCTATATATTTTGTAGCTGAATGGATAATTAGATCCGCACCAAACTTTAACGGCTGTTGTAATGCGGGTGTGCAGAAACAGTTATCAACCGCCAAGAGCGCACTATGCTCATGAGCAAGATCTGCAAGGCGCTGGATATCAATCACATCGCACAGTGGATTTGAAGGAGTCTCCACAAAGACAAGCTTGGTGCTGGGCGTAAAACCCGCTTGCCACTCCTCGTAATTCACCGGATTTACAAACGTGGTAGTCACACCAAATTTTTGCAGATATTTGGTAAACAAAACTGTGGTAGTGCCAAACACACTGCGCGAGCACAGCACATGGTCGCCCGCCTTCAAGAGCGCGATACAGGTGCTCAATATAGCGGCCATTCCCGATGAGGTTGCCACTGCAGCTTCTGCACCTTCGAGCGCAGCGATACGCTCCTCAAACATGCGGACCGTAGGATTGGTATAGCGTGAATACACATTACCCGCTTGCGCGCCGGAAAAACGATCTGCCGCTTCTTGGGCGCTACCAAACACGTAGCTTGAAGTTAAAAATAACGCTTCACTGTGCTCACCTTCGTGCGAGCGAGTCTGGCCCGCACGAATTGCCAGTGTATCCAGTGCTGCGCCGAATAGCGGATCGTAAGAAAAATCTTCGTCAGAAAAATTGTCCATCAACATTCACCACAGATTGAATCAATTGGCTGCGACGTTAATTAATCGCGCGCCGCACCATTGTGCAAACCAATTGGCAATTCGATTTGCTTGGCTTTTTTGCCGGCTTTGGCACTGTCGTTGCGCGCCGCAGCAACCTTATCCAAATACTGCTGAGTTACATCGCCCGCACAATATTCACCGTTAAATACGGCGCAATCAAATTCTGTAACTTTACTATTGCCTTCAGCAGAAGCAGCAATTAGATCTTCAAGATCCTGATAGATCAACCAATCCGCACCAATTTCTTTACAGACCTCATCATCGCTACGACCATGAGCAATTAACTCAGCGGTAGTTGGCATATCGATACCATAGACGTTAGGGTATTTCACTGCCGGCGCTGCAGATGCGAAATACACTTTCTTCGCCCCCACATCTCTGACCATCTGAATAATTTGCTGGCAAGTCGTACCGCGTACGATGGAATCATCCACCAACAATACAACCTTATCTTTAAATTCCAACTCAATTGGATTCAGCTTTTGGCGCACCGATTTTTTACGCTGCTGCTGGCCCGGCATGATAAACGTGCGACCGATGTAGCGATTTTTTACCAGACCTTCACGGAACTTCACGTTCAGCCCTTGCGCCAATGCCTGACCGGCGACACGGCTGGTATCCGGAATGGGGATTACCACGTCGATATCGTGATCGGGGCGCTCGCGCAGAATTTTTTCCGCCAGTTTTTCGCCCTGACGTAAACGCGCTTTATAAACCGAAATTCCATCCATAATGGAATCTGGACGCGCAAAATATACGTGTTCAAAAATACACGGGCTTAACCGTGGATTTGTTGCGCATTGACGGCGATGCATTTCACCTTCTTCAGTGATGTAAATTGCCTCACCAGGCGCGACATCATCAAGCAATTCAAAACCGAGCACATCCAGCGCGACGCTCTCGGACGCAACCATATACTCAACACCGCCCTCTTCTGCATTGCGCTTGCCATACACCAATGGGCGAATGCCATGCGGATCGCGAAAGGCAACCAAACCATAATTTGCAATCAACGCAACTACGGCATAACCACCCGTTACGCGTTTATGCACTCCAGCAACAGCAGCAAACATATCCTCCGCTGTTGGACTTAATTTGCCTTGTTGTTGCAACTCGTGCGCAAACACGTTTAACAAGACCTCGGAATCCGAATCGGTATTTACATGGCGCAAATCAGTTTTAAAAATATCTTCACTGAGCTTATCGGCGTTGGTCAGATTGCCGTTATGCGCCAATGCAATTCCGTAGGGAGAATTCACATAAAAAGGCTGCGCCAACGCCGGGCCTGAACTACCCGCGGTTGGGTAACGCACATGACCTATCCCCATGCTGCCGAGCAAACGCTGCATGTGGCGAGTTCTAAAAACATCCTGCACCAGACCATTGCCTTTTTGCTGGCTCATGCGCCCGTTTTGACAGGTGACCATACCGGCGGCATCCTGACCACGGTGTTGCAAAATGGTTAACGCATCGTAAATCTGCACATTTACATCGCGCTTACTCACAATACCTACAATGCCGCACATAAACTCGCCTCAATAACTTTAACCAAAATAAAAACTGAAATTTCTAGACTGACTGCGCTTGCTCAACACTTCCAAACAGCGCTTGCACCCATTCACTGACCTCGCCATAGGCCGCCACAACCCAACCTTCACAGGATTGAAAATGGGGAATCAACTGCGCCTGCTTCCACCAGTCATCTTCATTCACGGGGATAAACCCAGGCAATAGAATTAAAATTGCCATCACAATAATAAAAGCGCGCGCCGCACCGAATACCATGCCAAGCACCCGATCGGTACCCGACAAACCAGTCGCGCGCACTAATGCACCGATCAAGTAACTGACCATTGCACCAAGTAATAACGTGGAAATAAATAACACGGCATAGGCCGTCATCAAGCGAACAGAGGGGGTTTCAATATGGTCGACCAGCAGTGTTTCAAGCCGCGCACCAAAGACTCTGGCTACCAGCACGGCGGCAATCCAGATTACCAGCGATAGTGCTTCGCGCACAAAACCGCGAATCAAACCGATAAAACAGGACAGGGAAAAGATCCCGATAATGGCCCAATCAGCCCAATTCATTCGCCCGACCGCTCCGGAAGAAAAGTGAGAGGTTTACTAAGGCGCGCATTCTACCAGAGGCAATACGTTATGGCTTCATGGTTTGAAAGGTAAAACCAGGGAATTCACTTTAAGGCGCTTATCCAATTGTGTTTTTATGGCTTGCAGTTGCGCTTTATCCTGGCGAGGACCAATAAATACCCGATAAATATTCCCATTTGCGGAGGGCGCCGCGCGTACATAGGCTTTATGACCCTCAGCCTGTAACTGATCACGCAGCTTGTTGGCCCCGTCTTGCGAACTAAGGCTAGCTACCTGAATTACCCAGGCATCCGGCAACCCCTGGGCATTTAATGGTAATGCCGGCACCTGATCAGCTTTTGTAGCACTGGAGGCAGCTGCCGCAGACGCCTTTAAACTGGAAGCCATTTGTTGTGCGGATTGAACATCAGCGGTTTCGGCCGGGGGTACTGCCAATTCTGTAACAGGCACTTCATTATTTTCAGGAACGAACATAGCTTCAGGCGCAGGCGCTGATTCAATACCTTCCGGTTGCGCTGGCTCATTGAAATCCACTGCGGTAATACTCGGACGACCGGGAATTTGTGACTCCGTATTAACTTGATATTGCTGACGGTCCTTAAAAAAACTGGGCAAGAACAAGACCGCAACCGCCGTTAATACTGCTGCGCCAATCAAGCGATGCTTTACGGATTCTCTCACCTAAAACCCCTATGTTTTCTAAAAACCAGCTTAATCAACAAACGTTTACTGAAGACAAATATTCAAGGCTTGCAAACCAGCAGCGACGGTATAAAACGATCCAAATATTAAAATGCGATCACCCGGGCTCGAGTTAGTCAACGCAGCCTGTAAACACTCTGCAACGCTGCCAGAAAAGCACTCTGCCACATCCAAGTCGACTAAATTTTGATGCAATTGTTCAATGGTTGCCGCACGTGGAATAAAAGATAAGTCAGCTAGATACCAATGTTGCACTCGGCCTTTTAAATTATCCAAACTTTGCGCACGATCCTTATCTGACATCATCGCCACTATGCCATGCACACTGGAATTAGCTGGAGCACTTTGCACTAATCGCTCCACCAAATACTCTGTTGCTGCCGGATTGTGGGCAACATCCAAAATTACCTGCCGCTGCTTCCACTCAAGAGTCTGAAAACGGCCTGGCACTCGCAGCGCAGCAACACAACTAAATGCATTCAACGCAGGCAAATCCAAATTCAATATATGTGCGACTTGTAATGCAGCGGCAACACTCGGTAACGGCAACTGTGGTAACGGCTGACTGCGAAATTCCTGCGCACCCGACCACCAACTCCAACGTTCGCCAACAACCGGAACAAAACCGAAATCTCGCTCGATTAAATACAAGGGTGCCGCTAATTCCATCGCATGATCAAGCACAGTTACCGGCGGTGAAAAGTCTGCACAGATTACAGGCTTGCCCGCACGCATAATTCCCGCCTTTTCATAGCCAATGGAATCGCGGTTATCACCTAGCCAATCGGTATGATCCAGTGCAATACTGGTGATGACTGCAATATCAGCATCAATAATATTCACCGCATCCAAACGCCCACCCAAACCAACTTCAAGCACTATTGCTGTTACTGCGCGGCGGCGAAAAACTTCCAATGCGGCTAAAGTGCCATATTCAAAATAAGTAAGGCTGATCGGCTGTGGATACTCAGCAGAAACCTGCTGGCAAGCTGTATAGATTGCCGCAAATGCCACACAAATTTCTTCATCATCAACGGCCTTTCCGTCAACCACGATGCGTTCGTTGTAATGGATTAAATGAGGAGAGGTGTAAACGCCGACAGAAAAACCGGCAGAAGCAAGCAAGGCTGCTGTTGCCGTTACACAGGAACCCTTTCCGTTGGTTCCAGCCACTGTAACCACTTTTGCAGAGGGATTTAACAACGCCATCCGCGCAGCAACGCAGGCAACCCGTTCAAGTCCGAGATCTATTTCCTGCGGATGGTTTTTCTCCAACCATTCCAGCCACGCAGATAGCGATTCAAGTTGCATAAACGATTAATTACACCGCCGCTTTGCGCGTAAATTTCGCAAGTAACGCGGCGAGTTTATCGCGCATATCGCGACGGTGAATGATCATGTCGATGGCACCGTGCTCCAACAAAAATTCTGCACGCTGAAAGCCTTTCGGCAATTTCTGGCGAATAGTTTGTTCGATAATACTTGGACCAGCGAAACCGGCACGAGCACCTGGTTCAGCCACGTTCAAATCACCCAACAACGCCAGACTTGCCGACACACCGCCGTAAACCGGATCTGTCATCACCGAAATATAGGGCGTACCCTGCATTTTCAAACGTTCAATTACTGCGCTGGTTTTAGCCATTTGCATCAGAGAAATTAATGCTTCCTGCATACGCGCGCCACCTGTTGCAGAGAAACACACAAACGGGATATTTTCTTTTAACGCAACTGTTGCTGCGCGAGTGAAACGCTCGCCAACCACATACCCCATGGAACCACCATGAAATGCAAACTCAAAGGCAACAGCCACTACTGGCATACCTTTCAATTCGCCACGCATAGCTACCAAGGCATCTTTTTCACCAGTTTCTTTTTGCGCGGTTGTGAGGCGATCCTTGTATTTTTTAATATCTTTAAACTTCAGCCGATCAACCGGCTCCACGTCGGTAGCCAATTCCTGACGATTTTGTGGATCTAAAAACATATTCAAACGGTCACGAGCGCCAACGCGCATGTGATGATCACACTTCGGGCATACATCCAGCGTTTTTTCCAACTCCGGCTTATACAATACAGCATCACACTTGACACACTTCTCCCATAATCCTTCTGGAACCTTGTTACTTCGCTTGGTTTCAGTACGGGAAATACTCGGAATAATTTTATCTAACCAACTCATGGTTGCATCTCTGTATTTGTTTCAAGGTAGTTGGCTGTTCACACGATGACGAACAACCAGCGTAAAAATTAAAGTGTATCGATCGCCTTGCGAATACCGCTAATAATATCACCAACGGACGCTGCGATTTCTTCCGGCTTTTTATCTGACTGAGCACCCATCTTGTCTACCAACACACTACCCACCACCACACCATCAGCGAGTACTGCAATTGCCTTCGCAGTATCAGGGTCTTTGATACCAAAACCCACACACACAGGTAGATCTGTCAATTGACCAAACTCAGCCAACTTTGCCTTAACTGCTGCAACATCCAGATGACCTGCCCCGGTAACACCTTTCAGTGATACGTAGTAGAGAAAACCTGACGCGTGTACGGCGATTTTTTTTGCACGCTCCACAGTAGTTGTTGGCGCTAGCAGGAAAATATTATCCAACCCATTTGCATCCAACGCAGCTTTCAGTAGAGAAACTTCTTCCGGGGGCAAATCAACGGTTAGCAATCCATCCACACCGGCATCGGACGCTGCTTTGGCAAACTCCACATATCCAAAACGCTCAACCGGATTGGCGTAGCCCATTAACACAATGGGCGTGGTGTTATTGGTTGCACGAAATTGTTTAACAATCTCCAGCGTGCTTTTCAAACTGGTGCCATGCTCAAGCGCACGCTCATGGCCTTTTTGAATGACCGGACCTTCGGCCATCGGATCGGAAAAAGGCACGCCCAGCTCAATTACATCAACGCCCTGCGCTACCATTTCATGCAGCGTTGGCAAGGTTGCTTGCGGGAATGGATCGCCATTAACCACGTAAGCGACGAGAATTTTTTTACCTGAGGCTTTCGCCTGATTCAAACGCTGGGAAATACGACTCATCGATAATTCCTGAAATTGCGGTCAGCAATGTGACATTAAAAATAAATTCAGCTTTTATTAAACCGTAATTAAACGGTAATTCCATCTATACCGGCCACGGTCAAAATATCTTTATCGCCACGACCAGAAAGGTTGGCGATAATAATTTGATCTTTACTCATAGTCGGTGCCAATTTTTCCACGTACGCCAATGCGTGACTGGATTCCAGCGCAGGCATAATACCTTCGGTTTTTGTCACTTTGCGGAAAGCAGCCAGAGCTTCGTCATCATTGATCGCCACATAATTTACGCGGCCAATATCTTTCAACCATGAATGCTCAGGACCAACACCAGGGTAATCCAAACCAGCAGACACTGAATGGGTTTCAATAATCTGTCCGTTTTCATCTTCCATCAAATAAGTGCGATTACCATGCAACACGCCGGGAATTCCTTTATTCAACGGCGCTGCGTGCTTGCCGGTTTCAATACCCAAACCACCCGCTTCGACGCCGTACATTTTCACAGATTCGTCAGTCAGAAACGGATGAAACAAACCAATCGCGTTGGAGCCGCCGCCAACGCAAGCAACTAACGCATCAGGCAAACGGCCCGCTTGATCCAATGATTGACGGCGCGCTTCACGACCGATAATCGATTGGAAATCACGCACCAATTGCGGATAAGGGTGCGGACCAGCGACAGTACCAATAATGTAGAAAGTGTCATCCACATTGGTTGCCCAATCGCGCATGGCTTCGTTCATCGCATCTTTTAATGTGCGCGAACCGGAGGTTACCGGGAACACTTCTGCCCCCAATAACTTCATACGATACACGTTAAGTGCCTGACGCTTAACGTCCTCAGCCCCCATATAGACACGACACTTCAAGCCTAACCGTGCGGCAACAGTTGCGGTAGCAACACCGTGCTGACCCGCTCCGGTTTCAGCGATTACCCGGGATTTGCCGGTGAACTTCGCCAGCAACGCCTGACCAATAGTGTTATTCACCTTGTGCGCACCAGTGTGATTCAGATCTTCACGCTTCAAGTAGATTTGCGCACCACCTAATTCACGGGTCCATCGCTCAGCGAGATACAGAGGGGATGGACGTCCGACGTAATGGGCCATGTCCTTATCAAACTCAGCCTGGAAGCCTGGATCATCTTTTAAGCGCGAATAAATAGACTGAAGTTCATCGAGCGCGTAAATCAAGGTCTCGGACACAAAGCGGCCGCCGTAAGGGCCAAAATGACCTTCCGCATTAGGAAAGGCGCTGTAATCAATCGACTGACTCACCGTTAAATCACCTGTAGTAAGCCGGTAGCACCATTAAATTCGGGCCAACCGGGCATTAGTAATAAAAGATTTGACTTGGTTGTGATCTTTTTTTCCGGGCGCTGATTCTACACCACCACTGACGTCAACCCCATAGACTCCGGTTGATCGAATGGCTTGCGCAACATTTTCAGATGTCAAACCACCAGCAAGGATAATAGGAACCGCTGAGTTACGGGGAACCCTCGCCCAATCAAATGTCTCTCCGGTACCACCTGGTACACCGGGACGATACGCATCTAACAAAATTCCGGATGCATTTGGATGGTTGGCGATTGCCATTTCCAAATCCAAATCAGGTCGCATTCTGATTGCTTTTATATAGGGGCGCCGAAAACTCTCACAAAAAGAAGGCGTTTCATCACCATGAAACTGTAATAGCTGAACAGGGACGTTAGATAACACGGATTCAACTAAAGCCACCGACGGGCTTACAAACAGTGCAGTTACGGTGATAAATGGACCGGCCGCATACGCAATCTCCCGGGCCTGCTCAAGCCCAACAGCGCGGGGGCTGGCATCATAAAAAACCAATCCCAAGGCATGACCACCATGAAACACAACTGCCTGAGCATCCTCGACATTTGTAATACCGCAAATTTTGACTCTTGTGCCGGACACGCTGAAATGCTCCCGTCAGCCTTAAAAACACAAAAAGCGGCCTTATAAAATGGGTCGCTTTTTAAAATCAGGCGGGATATTAACAGACTTCAATGCGAAAAACCGCAAAAAGGCTGAGCACAAAATTCAACCAATTACATCTCTGAAGAAAATCCACCTAGAGGCTCAGAGAAGTACAATGGCCCTGGTAAACAAGCGGGCAAGCTAAATAATTGAGGATAATCTACGCCCACCAAGTACAGCCCAAAGGGCTTTGCGGTAGCGCCGCCAGCACTACGATCGCGCGCTGCCAACACCTGCCCAACCCATTCCGGGGGCTTATCACCCGAGCCAACCGCCAGAAGAACGCCGACGATATTACGTACCATATGGTGAAGAAACGCATTCGCCTGCACCTCTAACACAATCAATTCACCACGCCTTACCAAATGCAAATACTCGATTTTCCGCACCGGGCTTTTTGCCTGGCACTGGGTGGCACGAAAGGACGTAAAATCATGCTGCCCAACGAGATAACCCGCCGCTTTTCGCATGAGAGAGACATCCAATGGGCGCGGCGACCAAGTCACCTGATCATGCAATAGCCCAGAGGGAGTTTTTGCATCGCTCAATAAATAACGGTAGGTTCGATTTAGCGCACTAAAACGTGCATGAAACTGCGGAGCAACTTCTTTTGCCCAACGAATACTCACAGCATCGGGTAGATGGGGGCGAGTGCCACGCAACCAAGCCTTTTCCGGCCGCACCGCTAATGTATCAAAATGAATAACCTGGTTAGTGGCATGTACCCCAGCATCAGTCCTGCCAGCACAAACTAACGTTATTTCTTCGTCCGCAACTTTTGACAGCGCCTTTTCCAACGCCTGCTGAACGGTTTTAACACCACTCGGCTGAACCTGAAACCCATGAAAATCAGCCCCTTTGTATTCAATCCCCAATGCGATTCTATGCATAGCCTCCGGCCAAGGTGTATCAGCTACAATTTCGCCATTGCGCGCATAAGGTTTTGAAATTGGGAGATAGTTTTCGCTCATTGACTTTAATCATCAAAAAATAATTGGATACAAAATAAAAAAAGCCTTGCACCAGAGATGCAAGGCTTTCACAAACATCGCTACGATTAGACGATTCGACCGAGCAATTCATTTGCCTCATTGCGCTGCTCGTCATTACCCTCGCCAATCACTTCAGAGAGAATATCTTTCGCACCTTCGGTATCACCCATATCGATATAAGCACGCGCAAGATCAAGCTTGGTTGCAGCCTCATCTGCGTCAGCCAGGAAATCCAGCTCTGAGTCCATATCATCATCAGACAAGTCAGCCAGCGCAGCTTCGTCACTGGAGAATTCATTTAAATCCAGATCATCAGACTCACTGGAGAACTCAGATAAGGCCTGAGAAAACAAATCTTCATCATGCTGCTCTTCAGCAGGGGCCTCAAAGTCAGTGGCAGACTCAAACGGAACTGACTCTTCAATACCAATCGAGCCGCCCGCAACCATCGTGTCATGCGCCCCAGGAATCTCTTCATCCAACTCAAGATCGACCTCCGGCAAAACGTCTTCAGCCGCTGCGATTGACGACCCACCGAATGCCGCGTCCAGATCAGAAAGAGATTCATCGGCCTCAAACTCAGCCACACTAAACTCTGGCATAGAAGTTACAGGAGCGTCATCCAAGCTTTCAGTAAAATCCAATGTTTCGTTTTCAGCTACACCGCCTTCGTCCTGCAAAGCAAAGTCAGCATCGGCTGAAAAATTTGCCTCTAGTTCACCATCAAAAGAAGCGTCATCCTCAAGTTCAAAATTTATAGCAGTCTCACTAGAATCCAAATCGTCAGTAAGTTTCAGGTTGGATGGGGACAAATCATCGAGCTGCATATCTTCATCAAGGTCAAGCTCAAAATCCGCTTGATCTTTCGCTATTTCCTGCGCCGCAAACTCGGAAATACTCGCTACGCCTGAATCTAATGACTCATCATCAAAGTCTACATCCAGACTTTCCATTTCATGGTCAAGCGCAGCCAAATCTATATCATCGACATTCATATCGAGATTGAAATCGTCAGCAGGAACATCCAGCGAGTCGGAGCTTGTATCGCCTACGACTAACGATTGCGCATTCGCCGGCACAGCTTCCCCACCAGAAAGGAGCCCGTCATCCAGCGCCAATTCCTCATCCAGAGCAAGATCACCGTCTAACGCCAGATCTTCATCCAAATCAAAATTAAATTCGTCTGCAATCGATGCAGAGGCAGCCTCAACATCTTCGGGCAACTCATGCCCGGTCAACTCATCCAGAGCAAGCGACAACTCAGATATATCATCGACATCTTTTGCAACCGGCGAGTCATCCAAATCCAGTGCAAAATCGTCCGCCAAATCAACTGATGTTGACTGAGGCTCTTCATCGTCCAGATCTAATTTGAAATCAAAATCACCAGGCTCAAAACCACCTGCAACCGCCTCGCTCTGAGGCAGAGGCTCGGACACCGACAAATCATCATCCAACGAGAAGTCATCCAGAGAAAAATCATCGGCTGATTCGCTTGCAGCGACCGCCGCACCGGAATCAAACTCGCCCACCCCCGAAATACCAGCACGCAACTCAGACGCCCTAGACAGCAAGGCAGCCCCAGCAATTGGTAAAAGCGCCGCGTAATGTTTATCAAAACCACTAGCATTTTGCTGCTGAGCATAAACTTCCAATAGCTTCATGCGAATATCAGCTGAATCCGGATCCTTTTTCAGGGCATTCAGCAACATTTCTTCAGCCTGATCGAGTTTGCCGTAAGCGATATAGATATCTGCCTCACCAACAACATCACCCGTTTCGGCTACAGCAGATGCGGGCTGATCTTCATCAAATAATGAAGTCTCATCAATTTCGTGCAAGTTATTCTGCGCGTCCGCGGGCTCATCCGAATCATGGGGAGTTTCATCTATCGCAAATACATCTTCCTGCTCAAAGGTTTGCTGCTCTTCTGCCTGTTGCTTGCGGCGACGATATGCAAAATAACCTGCACCAGCCAAACCTAAGACCCCTAAACCAATCCAGGGAGCATTTTGAATTGCTGTATCGGCCAAGGTAGGCTCCGGCGGTGGGGCTTTAACCACTTTGGGAGGAACAACCGGTTTAGCAGCAGCCGGAGCGCTAGACGCAGCCGCGCTAGCTATTGCGACCTGCTCAACGGGGGCAACTTCCTGAGCGGAGACCTCTTGGGTTGGAGCGCTAACAGCTTCAGTCCGTGTAGTTATTTGAGCTGAAGCATCGGCGGGCTTTTGCTCAGCAGCGACCTGCAATGCACGCAACTTTTCATTGCTCACGTCTACCAAGCGCTGCATCGTTTCGATTTGGGATTCCAGATCCTTAACGCGCGAACTTAATTCAGTATTTTCAGCTTTGGATTTATCAAGCTCCTCCAAGGTGGTCGCCAATTCAGACTCAAGCGCTTTGCCCGAACCATCATTTGCGCCGCTACCCTGCCCAGTTCCACCGCTTGCAGAAGGGGCCGCCAACTTTACTCGTCCACTGACTTCGGTTGATTCTGATCGACTGGTACTTGCTCGACGTGAAGCATTGATCTGTGCGCCCAGAGCCGAGTCGCCACTTGCAGCCGCAAACTGACTTACCGCCTCAGATTTACCAAGCGACTTCATTTCTTCAGCATCGGGTACACGCAGCACCTGCCCACGACGCAAGCGATTGATATTGCCGCTAATAAAGGCATCGGGATTGGCCTTATACAAGGCCATCATACTTTGATGGACAGAGACGCTGGAATCAGGACGGGCACGCAACGCTATTTCCCACAAGGTATCGTTCCCACGTACTTCATATTCTTTGCTACTAAGCGCTGGTTTACGGCTTACCGAACCCGAACCCGATGAAACTCTGGCAGAAGGCGCTTGATTAGTAGCCGGAGCCTCACTCGCAGCTGGGCGGCTCACAGCCTTTGGAGCTGCAGTTGTAGCGGATTGCACCGCGCGAGCTGCGCCGTCTTCCTCAAAGGTAGGTAAATCCATTAACAGCGTGTATTCGCGCAACAAACGCCCTGCGGTCCAACGCGCTTCTATCAGGAAATTCAGATAGGGTTCGCGCACCGGGTTGCGCGAAGTAATCAACACCTTGGGCCCATCCGGTGACTCCAGATCGACCGCGAATTGAAACTCCGTGTAGAAAAATAAACGATCAACGCCATTGCGCTCAAAATCTGCCGGCGATGCCAAGGTAACGAGGATCTGCTCTGCGGTGAGATCACGCGTATCAAGCAGCTTCACCTCAGCCTCGAGCGGCTGATTCAGCGTTGACTTAAGCTTAACCTCACCTAACCCCAAGGCACTCACGTGGGATGAGAGCGCCAGAGACGCTAGACCACAGGCTAAAACCAACTGACGAAGACGCATAGCGCTATCCTTTTATTATTCCACGGCTGAATTGCAATGATTAGCCAGACATTTTAGTTGATATACACAGCCTTCATTGTAGAAGCTCGCTGCGCTCTAGAGGCTAAAAACCTCGAATAAATATTCAGTATCGCTCGTAAGTATTCATTATAAATAGGTTTTTATCAATACTCGGGGTCTTGACAAAGCTGTCATAAACACGCTTTTTTGGTTCTTTCGCGCGTCGTATTCGCAAAATTGTGAAAAAAGCCTGACATTTAAATCCTTATTTATTACCAAAACAGTTATATAAAGCAAAAACCCCGGGTTTTAGGCCCGGGGTTTTTGAGTATTTTCAGACCCAAAAAGGTTTATTTTGTCTCTTGCAAAATGCGCAGCATACGACGTAGGGGTTCAGCCGCTCCCCACAGCAACTGGTCACCAATTACAAAAGCAGACACATACTCCGGCCCCATGTTGAGTTTGCGTACGCGGCCAACACCAATTTTCAGACCACCAGTAATAGAAGCAGGAGTCAGTTCTTGCTCAGTGATGCCACGATCATTTGGAACAAATTTTACCCAGTCATTGCCCGACTTGATGATGGACTCGATCTCGCTCAATGGCAGATCTTTTTTCAGTTTGAGGGTCAACGCCAAGCTATGGCAGCGCATAGCACCGATACGCACACACAGACCGTCTACCGGGATAGTACTTTCAGTGCCGAGAATTTTGTTAACCTCAGCCTGACCTTTCCACTCTTCCTTCGACTGACCATTG
>JACCEA010451552.1_pt1 | contig 21062 bp, 17 predicted proteins | sample 7449851 | NCBI WGS metagenome assembly JACCEA01 (sample SAMN15323453, study PRJNA562643) | freshwater metagenome | isolation source: river surface water | place: USA:Blue River Watershed | collected 2017-08-18 | reverse complement strand
TTGAATAGTCAGGAACCTTTTGTGGTGCCTACCACCATTAATTTCGCAGTTCCTGGGTTTTTCAGCAAAGATATCATGGACTTATTTGACGCTGCAGGGATCCGTGTCAGTTCAGGCTCCGCCTGCAGTTCCAAGGTTCCAACCAGCTTCGTGCTGGATGCCATGGGGCTTGAAACTTGGCGTAGCCAAGGTGCGATCCGTTTATCTTTTGGCCCAGCCACAACCCAAGCGCAAATTGATGAGGCTTGCCAGGCTATTATTGCCTTGGTGCCTGTGGTGCGTCGTAGCTGTTTGGTCCTCTCGGATGTACTGAGCCAAGATTTAGAATATTCAGATGGCGTGACGCAGCTCAAGCATGAGGAGTTTTGTAGTTACTTATTGGTGTCTGAGCAAAGTAGGGAAGCGGTGATTATTGATCCCGTCGCTCCGCTGGCCAATCGCCTCGCTAATTTAGTCCAAGGACAGGGTCTTCAGTTAAAAGCGGTATTAGAAACTCATTGTCATCAAGATCAGCCATCAGTTCGTGCAGACTTAGTTGCCTTGTTAAATCCGAGTTTGCAAACTGTCGATCAGTTAGGTTGGCCTTTATCTGTTGCTGTGATTGATTGTGGTGAATTTCAGCTGGAGCGTGTTAACACTCCGGGCCATAGTGCAGATAGCTGTAGTTTTCTATTAAGCAAAAACACACAATTGATAGCCGTGTTTGTCGGGGATTTATTATTGCCAGGGGGCTGCGGGCGCTTAGATTTAGCCGATGCCAATCCAACGGAATTCGTTCAAAGTTTAGTGTCCCTACAACACCGGATTTCGCCAGATACCTTGTTGTTATCAAGTCATGATTACGCTCAACGCTTTTTTACTACTTGGCAAATTGCCCAAGCGGAACAGCCCCTACTTGGCCAGTTAGTGCAAGTGAAAGCGTTAACGCCGGCTTGGCTTGCGCAAATTCAACAGCACAGTGAACAGCTAACCCAAGCGTCGCAGTATCAATGTGGCATTGTTGATGTGGATGCATCGGATGCAAAACAGATTATTGCGGCGAACGAACTAGAGAGCTATCTCGCTCAGCATCCCGATGTCGTCTTAGTGGATGTTCGCGAGGGCTATGAGCAAAGCGCTGGCCAACTGGAAGGCTACATTCCACCTCAGACACAAGTATTCCATGTGCCATTGTCTCGATTGGCTTGGGCTCTGATGGCGCAACAACTTACCCCTCAGCAACGTTTGCTGCTGGTTTGTCGTTCAGGCAATCGTAGTTTGCTGGCGGCAAAGATTTTAAATCGAGCAGGGTTTGCTGAAGTTTATAATTTAAAGGGGGGGATAGCCTTACTCAGTTAAGCCTTCGAATTGCGATAAGCGTTAGTTAGCTTCAGCGTTAGCTGCAACGCAATAAACAAAGCCGCTTAAAGCGGCTTTGTTTCCATAATATAGGCACAACCGTTTAAAGTTAGTAGAAAAACCGTTGTAACGGGTTTAATAACCGAGTGAGGCCTTGTTTAAATTCAAGCGGTGCACTTAACACCGACAAGCATAAGCATGGCTCTTCGCTCACATTTCGCGGGGTGTGCGTGTCATCCGGTGTATTAATAATCAAATCACCCGGGCCATAACGGCCGACTTCATCAACAATTTCACCTGATAACACAAGCGTGATTTCTAGCCCTTTGTGCGTATGTAACGGAACTTCAGTATTCTTATCAATATACAACAAAGAGATATGATGAGGTTCACCGGATGGCAATTTCGCCGTTGAAATACCACCTAAGCTCAACCATTTGCTGCGTTTGTCAGACAGACGTTGCAAGGCTCTTGGTAAATCGAATTCGTAACCAGCATATTCAATTTTCGCCGGAAAACTATCTCCTGCGGCATGGTTCTGAGCTGGTGCCATATTAACAGCAGATACGTCTGCGGCTAACACAGCTTGCATCATGGCAAGCCAATCATCAGATTGGTCAGCAGATACAGCCTCTTGGGCAAAACTACAGGCTTGATCCGTTTCAATGTCCCGGGTTAATTGCCGACAATGTGGGCAGAAATCCAAGTGGGTTGCAACCAACAGCGAGATTTCAGCCGTCAGAGTCCCGTCAGAATACTGCTCTAACAAACTCAAACTTGGATGATGTTTAATGCTATTTGTCATCGACGGCCTCTCTTAAACGGTCTAATGCTAAACGGATCCGAGATTTTACTGTGCCTAAGGGGATCCCTAGCTCTTCGGCAACTTCTTGGTGCGAATTTTCTTCGAGATAAACTTTTTCCATCACAATTCGTTGTGCTGGCGGTAAAGCATCGAAATGAGGCGCAATTTTTTCTGCTATCAGATACAAATCCCAGTTATGGCTGGGCATATCTTCAGGCTCTGGATAATTGCCTTCACTCCACAAATCATCTGCACTGATATCGTCTTTGCGGCTTTGCTTTTTTCGCAACATGTCAAAGCGTACATTCCGAGCGATGGTATAGATCCATGTAGTCGCACAACCGCGTGATGGATCAAACAGTGCTGCTTTTTGCCAAACATTCAGCAGGGTGTCTTGAACCATTTCAAGCGCTTGCTGTTCGTTACCAAACATCTTGATACCAAAAGCTTTCAAGCGCGGCGCAAAATAATTAAACAAGGCAGCATAGGCAGACTTATCACGGTTTAAAGCAATTAAACCAAGCGCTTCTTCCCACTGGCCAAGATTGAGAGCGACGGACGCTTCTGTACTATTCATAGATCCCTGTGAAGTTCGCGAAACTGAACAGGCATCATGCCCGTAACTTCGTTGCTGATCCAACATAATCATCACTCTGAGCCATTTATCATAACTTTTATATACGCGAAGGTTCGCCATTTGGATTAGAAAATAGATTAATGAAATAAATAGAAAGATATGTGCAATTTTATCTGATTTTTTATCGATTTTTTTGTTGATAAAGTAGGCGCCATTGAAATGTACTTTAATTTACAACGAAGAGGTCGACATGAAAAATATTCTGGTGGTCCATAGCTCGATCAGTGGTGATCAAGGCCAATCAAATCAGTTAATCGAACAATTTGTACAACAGTTACCAGCTGTCGCTAATAGAACTGATCTAGATTTAGTCGCTTTAGCCCAACCTCATTTAACGATGGGTGAAATTGGTGCTTGGATGACTCCTGCAGCAGAGCGTAGTCCTGAGCAGCAAGCATTGGCTGCTTTATCAGATGATGCAATTGCAGCGGTGAGTGCGGCTGACTTAATTTTGATTGGTGTGCCAATGTACAACTTCGGTGTTCCTAGTCAGTTGAAAGCGTGGCTAGATCGCTTAGCGCGTGCCGGGATCACCTTTAAATACACAGAGCAGGGCCCTGTCGGTTTATTGGCCGATAAACCTGTGGTATTTTTTGCCGCGCGTGGTGGCATCTATCAAGGCACCCCAGCCGATAGCCAAACGCCATATTTACAAACCTTCTTTAACTTTATCGGTTTGAAGCAATTACACTTTATTTTTGCTGAAGGTTTGAATATGGGCCCTGATGCAGCTTCTGCAGCACTTGCGGCTGCTAAAGTTCGGATGCAAGAAGTGCTGACTCAGATCACTGGCTCAGATCAATAGTCACTAGTCATTTTTCACTACTGAGTTGGGTTGAATCACTGGGTTCAAACTCAGTCAGTGAGATATCTTGCGCAAGCACAAACCACCGACAAACGGTGGTTTGTTGTTTTCATCGGGGCGAACGAGCCAAGTACCGCATAAGATTGAATTTCTCTTCATTGCTTTGTATAAGAATGGCTTCATTCCTTGTTGCAAAGAATCATGCCCTATGAAAAAAATAACTAAAAATCTGCTGTTCTGCAGCTTATCTACTTTTGTGTTTTTATCTCCCTTGGTTGTTCATGCTTATTCTACTGAGCCAGTGATCATTAAAGCGCCTGTCGGTAGTCAACCGATGACGATGAAGCAAGCGATGGCTCATCCTGATTGGCTAGGTCGACAACCTGAACAAGCTTACTGGTCAGCAGATAGCCAACAAGTGATTTATCAGCGCAAACAAGCCAATAGCGAATTGCGGGATTGGTGGCAAGTTTCTCGCGATACCAATGCAAAACCCAATTTGGTTGAATTGCAACAATGGGATGACATTGGTGCAATCGACCAAGTTTTTTCTCAAGATAAGCAAATGGTTGCTTGGTTGTTTAATGACAATATCTTCATTAAGCAAGTAAAAACTGGCACAGTCACGCAGTTGACGCAAGATTTAGCTTCGCGTGCCGATTTGAAATTTATCAGCAAGAACCGTTTAAGTTGGCGCCAAGGTTGGGATTTTTTCACCTACGATTTATTGACTAAGCGTCAAACTCTAGTGGCTAGTCTGAAAACTGGCGATGCACCTGAAGCGCCCCAAGTTGCTGATAACTTTTTAGCCAAAGAACAACAGCAGTTAATTGCTTACGTTGCTTTGCAACACAAAAATGCCAGTGATGATTATCAACAGCAGCAACAGTTACAACAGAATCCTGTCATGCCAGTGCAGCCCTTCTATTTTGGTGAGGGCAAGCAAATTAATGCAGCAACCTTATCGCCAGATAGTCGATGGATGATTGTTGTGATTGCGGATGAAAGCAAATGGCGAGAAAGCACAGATATTATGCCAAATTATATCAGTGCATCCGGTGATATCGAAGCCAAGCCAGTGCGTCGGCGCGTGCACGACCAAAAACCTGAACCTGAGACCTTTTACTTGGTTGATTTACAGAAATCAGTCAAATCTGAATTGAGCCTAAAAAGTTTGCCAGGGTATGACGAAGATGTGTTAGCCAGTGTCAAAGCTGAAAACGCGAAAGCTCAAGGGAAGACCTATAAATCTGCAAAAAAGGCGCGGGATATCGTGCTATTAAACGATTGGAGTTGGCAACAAACAGCCATCCAATGGAACGGCAGCGGCTCACAGGTTGCGATGATGCTGCGCAGTTGGGATAACAAAGATCGCTGGCTGGTCACTGTTGATTTAGCGAAAGCTACTTTAACGACACAACATCGTTTACATGATGAAGCATGGGTCAATTATTCATTTAATGAGTTTGGTTGGCTCAATCAGCAAGATACTCTGTATTTTTTATCAGAACATACCGGGTATTCTCAGCTTTATTTAAAACCTTTGAATGGCAAAGTCAAAGCGCTCACGCAAGGTGAGTTTGAAGTCAGTACCCCAGTGTTAACCAGCAATGATGCCAGTATCTACTATCGGGCGAATCCAAAACACCCAGGCATTTATAACATCTTCAAAGTGGATTTAGCCTCAGGTAAATCTACCGCAGTGACTGATTTAGTCGGGAATTTAGCATTTTCATTGTCACCAAATGAACAGCAATTATTGGTTCGTTATTCTCACTCACTGTTGCCTGAAGAGTTATATGTGCTGCCCGTTAGTGGCCAAGTACCGCTGCAACGGTTAACCTATACCGTATCTGCAGAATTGCAAAACATGGCCTTACAAGCGCCGCAAGTGATTGCTGTGCCGTCGAGTCACCAAGATAAACCAATTTATTCCAAACTGTATTTGCCGAAAGATTATCAACCTGGGCAAAAAAGACGGGCAGTCATTTTCAATCATGGCGCAGGTTATCTACAAAATAGTGATTTAGGGTGGTCTAACTATTTCCGTGAGTTTTTCTTCCATAACTTGCTGGCACAAAAAGGCTACGTTGTTTTAGATATGGATTATCGGGCTTCCAAAGGCTATGGCCGTGACTGGCGCACCGCGATTTATCGGCAAATGGGCACACCAGAAATTGAAGATTTAGCGGATGGCGTCAAATGGTTGGTAGAAAATGCCAATGTCGATCCTGCTCGCGTAGGAACTTATGGTGGTTCTTATGGTGGCTTCATGACGTTTATGGCGTTATTCAAACAACCTGATTTATTCAAAGCGGGTGCAGCGCTGCGTCCGGTTGGCGATTGGGCCTATTATAATTTTGGCTACACGTCCAATATTTTGAACACTCCTGAGGTCGATCCGATTGCTTATCGTCGCAGTTCACCGATTTATTTCACGCAAGGCTTAAAAGCACAGCTGTTGATTAACGCACCGATGGTTGATGATAACGTGTTTTTCCAAGATTCAGTGCGCATTGTGCAACGCTTGATTGAACAAGAAATTATTAGCTTCGAGACTGCAATTTACCCGGTTGAACCTCATGGATTTGTTCAGCCGAGTAGTTGGTTGGATGAATATCGTCGCATTGAAAAATTATTTGATACTCACCTTTAACAGCGAAACGCACTTGGTGAGCAAAATGCCAGTGTCAGTTTGCTAGTCATGTTGAGGGAGCCTAGGCTCCCTCTTTTTTCAGGTAAAGTGCCAGTTTCTCTGCGGGCTATTTTGAGCAAGCAGTTCTCAAAGAAAGTTATGAAACAGCACTGCTATTTGATAACTGTCACCATGGCATCTTGAGCCAATGTCTTTAGCCAATTTTTTAGCGAATGCCTACAGCCATTTTCCCCACTCAATTTCTATAGCGAATGTCTACAGTCAATTTCTAAAGTAAATTGTGCGGGATGGGATTTAAAAATAACGTCTGAATGGGCTGCTGCTCTTCAGGATTATCAGTACCGGCAATAAGTTCAGACAGTGTTTGTTGGCTTAAATTCGGCGCAATTTGACTGGCTAGCACGAAGCGCAACCGCTGCTGATGATAAGGATGATTGAGTTCTAACACCGCGGCATGTAAATGCATGCGGTTGTTAAACGGGGCCATAGTTGTTACATCGACTTTATGTTGGGTATTGCCGTATAAATTATCGCCAAGGATCGGGTGGCCTAAGCTCAGTAAATGCACCCGAAGTTGATGGGCGCGGCCTGTCACTGGCCTTAATGCCACTAAACTTACATCGAAGGCTTTATCGTAGTTCAAGACCTGAAAGTAAGTCTGCGCGGGTTTGCCGGTGTCTCTGCAAACCTTGTTGCGCGGAGGCTGAGTCAAATCTGCGATTAACGGCAAATCAATCAAGCCATGACTGTTTTCAAGCTGACCCACCACATTGGCCAGATAGAGCTTTCCGGTTTGGCGATTGGCAAATTGCGCTTTCAGATGTGCTTCTGCTTTGCGACGAAGCGCAAACACCACAATGCCTGAAGTGGCTAAATCCAAGCGATGAACCAGCAGTGCTTGCGGCCATTGTTGTTGCACTCGTTGCAATAAACAATCAGCGAGATGTTCGCCTCGACCTGGATTTGTCAAAATTCCGGCCGGTTTTGCCACCACTACAATGTCTTTATCCTGATAACAAACATCCAGCCATGGTTCGGTTGGTGGTTGGTAATAAAATTCTTCAGTGTTGGGCATCATGCGGTTTACGTCTGCTCAAATGGCTGCAGTGAATTGAAAATACCCCATGACAAACACAACGAGAGTGAATTTGGAGTGGCCGAGATTGTAGCGAATTTATTTCTAAGCGCCCAGCATCCTGCGTATAATTCAGTTTTTATTTGAGGCAATGATGACAGATATTTCTGAATTGGCCCAGTTAGTGGCAACCCAAGAACCTTGGCAGCTGATTTATGCGGATGAATGGCTGTTGGTGGTCAATAAACCGGCAAAACTACTCACGGTCCCAGGGCGGCACCCTGCCAATTATGATTGTTTAATCAGCCGTGTGCAGCAGGAGTTTCCGAGTGCTCAAGTGGTGCATCGATTGGATTATGACACTTCAGGGTTGGTGATATTACCCCTGACCAAAGCGGCGTTGAGTCATATCTCCATTCAGTTTCAACAGCGGACTACGAAGAAGTTTTATCAAGCCTTGGTCTGCGGTGAAATTGCAAAGCAGGGGACAGTGGATAGCGCTATTGCGCCAGATCCTGAGCACAGACCGCTTTACAAAATTTGTGCAAGCGGGAAATCTTCTGTCACTCACTTCACCCGTTTGACTTATGATGCCAAGCTTGATATCAGTCGGGTGAGTTTAGAACCTGTCACAGGGCGTTCGCACCAATTACGAGTGCATATGGCAAGTTTGGGGCATGCGATATTGGGCGATGAATTTTACGCACCACCCGCAGTTGTAGCGGTATCAAGTCGACTCTGTCTGCATGCCACAACGATTCAATTTACCCACCCGATCAGCCAAAAGACCATGGCATTTTCGGTTGACCCCGCTTTTTAACGAACGGGGTTTATCGAGACTTTTAACGCAGGGATAGTTTGCAGGATTGCAAACAAAATCAGACCACTGAGCGCGCCAAATAAGTGGGAATTGACCGCGACGTTGACACCAATCAAAGCAACCATTTCAGGACTGCCACCGGTATATTGTTCCCACAGCACCTTGGCAAAAACACCCAGTAGGATCAGCCAGCCGCTTTGCCATTTTTTGCAAATATCGACACAAGCGCCCCAAATGATAAGGCCATGCAACCAGCCAGATAAACCGGTGTAAATCATGGTGTTTGGACTCAACCACAACAAGGCAAGACCTGTCAAAAGGCTGCCACCAAGAAACAACACCAAAAATCGAAGTAGCGTCAGATGCATGCCATGAATAGCGAGCAGCACAGCAAAAGCGCCCAGATTCATCAGCAAATGCCAATGGTTGGCATGCATCAGATGACCTGTCATTAATCGCCACCATTCCCCGGTTAAAATCGCTTGGCGATTGAATTGTAGATGACTCGCAAGAGGCTCAGGTAAGAAATAAAAAGCACTCGCTAATACGATTAAAAACAATGGGAGAACCCATTGCTGTTTGAATTTATCCAAAGTCAATTTTTACTTCCATCGAGTTCGAAGTCATAATTTTGAAAAACCATCTTACCTTAATTCCAGCAAGCATTGATCTCATTTGTCGGGATAAGTTAAGGTGAAGGTCTAAATTTTCCTAAGTCCGGAAATCACATGCGGTTTAATTGTTTGCTCAAAACTGGTTTATTGTTCACTTTTTTCTCAGCAGTCTATTCCAATGTTGGCTATGCCCAAGCGCTAAATGCCATCGATCCTGAAGCTGCAACTGGGATTTATCAAAAGCAGCAAGCGGTCAGCCTATATTCCATGGTCGTAACAGCCAATCCACACGCCACAGCGGCTGGATTACAGATGCTTGAAATGGGCGGAAGTGCTGTCGATGCGGCGATTGCGAGTCAATTAATGCTGGGCTTAGTGGAACCGCAAAGCTCAGGTATCGGCGGTGGTTTGTTCTTGTTGCATTGGTCAGCACATTCGAAACTCATGACAACTATCGATGGTCGAGAGACAGCGCCTGCTTCGGCAACACCCGATTGGTTTATGGAAAATGGCCAATTGTTACCTTGGAATCGCGCTTTTGTCGGTGGCAAAGCTGTGGGCACGCCCGGGGTCATCGCTGCGCTTTATAAAGCGCATCAACAGCATGGTAAATTAGCCTGGGCTCAGTTATTTCAGCCTGCGATCAAAACTGCGGAACAAGGATTTCAGGTCTCACCACGGTTACATAAATTATTGGCAGCGAAATCAAATCCTGGCTTGCTGACCTTCCAAAATAGTCGCGATTATTTTTATCCGAATGGTCAGCCGCTGGCGGTCGGTCATCTGTTAAAAAACCCTAGTTATGCCGCGCTGTTAAGTCGAATAGCGAAAGAAGGCCCTATTGCATTTTATCAGGGCGAAAACGCGCAAGCCTTAGTCGAAACCGTCAACCAAGCGAGTATTAATCCAGGTCAAATGGTGTTGGCGGATCTGAGCAATTATCAGCCAGAAGAGCATGCGCCTATTTGTGCTCCATATCGTCAATATAAAATTTGTGGCATGGCTCCGCCAAGTTCGGGCAGTTTAGCGGTTCTGCAAATTTTAGGGATGCTAAGCTACACCAATTTTGCTAAAACAACCCCCAACTCGGTTGATGCCATTCATTTGATGAGCCAAGCGAGTAAACTCGCTTTTGCTGATCGAGAACGTTACATTGCCGATCCCGATTTTAGTCCGGTGCCAGTGGAGGGGTTATTGGCCCCTAGCTATCTCAAACAAAGGGCCGCTTTAATCGATCCAAAACGTGACATGGCCAGAGTCGAAGCTGGCAAGCCGGAAGGGGCACAACCGTTAAGTTCGGCTCAGGCATTAGAATATGCCAACACCTCGCATGTGTCCGTCGTTGCTGCTGATGGTACAGCGGTGAGCATGACAACCAGTATTGAAAATGCGTTTGGTTCAGGATTAATGGTTAATGGCTACTTACTGAATAATCAGCTCACTGACTTTTCACTGGCAGCGCGTTCAGCCGAGGGGCTATGGGTGGCAAATCGTGTGGAACCTGGCAAACGACCTCGCTCTTCGATGGCACCCATGATGGTGTTTGATGAGCAAGGTCATTTACAAATGCTAGTCGGATCGCCGGGAGGCAGTCGCATTATTAATTATGTGGCCCACTCACTTGTCGCAATGATTGACTGGCAATTAGGGCCGCAAGATGCGGCTAATTTGGCCAAGTTCAGCCATCGGAATGACGCTCTGGTGATTGAAGCCGATACGCCGTTAACTTTATTGCAAGGCAAATTGACAGAATTTGGCTATCAAGTGAAAACAGCTGATCTTAATAGCGGTTTACATCTTATTAAACGTCAAGGACAACAATGGTTGGGTGGTGCAGATCCTAGACGTGAAGGCAAAGCAGCAGGGCAGAGCGAGCTGCCAAAAGCCCAAAAAGATAAGCACTGAACTGCTGTTTGTCTAATATCATTTTAAGTATTTAAATCCGTAAGTAGAGGAATTTATGAGCATTTTATCGACGTTAGACCACGGCGTACTAACCTTGACGATAGACAGACCTGACAAGAAAAATGCCTTGTCCCAAGCAATGTATCGACGGCTTACCGAAGCATTGGCTGATGCAAATACTAATAAAGCAATTAACGTGGTGGTCATACAGGGACATGTTGATTGTTTTTGTGCAGGGAATGATTTGGCTGATTTTGTGGCTGCGGGCAGTTTGGATAATGATCACCCGACAGTCCAGTTTCTTCACCAATTAATTGCGATGCAAAAACCGTTAATTGCTGCCGTAAGTGGTTTAGCGATTGGGATTGGCACTACGGCATTATTACACTGCGATTTGGTCTATGCAGCGCCTGGGTGTCGTTTTCAAATGCCATTTACTAGCTTAGGTTTATGCCCAGAGGCTGCCAGTAGTTTGTTGTTAACTAAATTAATGGGATACCAAAAGGCAGCACAATATTTGTTATTAGGTGAGCCATTTACCACAGAAGAAGCAGCGCATTTTGGCTTAGTGAATCAAATTGTACCAGCTGAGGAGTTGTTCAGTTTCGTCCAGAGTAAAGCGCAAAAATTAGCGAGTTTACCGGCTGACGCGGTTCGTCACTCAAAACGGTTATTGAAGCAGCCACTGCAAATGCAGGTTCAGCATGTGCTGCATCAAGAATTGGCCCAATTTGAACAGCTATTACATAGTGAAACTTGTCAGCAAAATTTGCAGAGGTTTTTCCAAAAAAATTAACCAGCAAGTTAGCAATCGGAGCTCTTTTAAGGACTAAAGCAATTTTTACCAAATTGACTTAAGCGTTCAGTGAAAAATGACGCTTAAGTCAATGTTTTTTTGAAAAACTAGACTTTTGTACGAGCAAATGGATCGTCTTTAATTTCATTGACCACCCACTTTCCCTTTTGTTTTATCATTTTGACCATGCGCATATTGACTTGTTTATTGCCATCATAAGTGCCAGTAAAAATCAGCATGACATCAGCTTTGTCAGTATAAAACTCCCGAACACTCTTGTTGGTGTCCTCAACAGTAATTACCACTTCATCAAAGCTCATATTGAGTAAAGTTCTACCCATCGCTTTCCCTGAATGGTAAGAGCTCATGACTCGCTGTAATGAAGGCGAAACATACTGCTGCGCTTTTTTTATGTCATTTTCGACATAAATCGCTTCAAAAAATTTCACAGCAGTAATTTCAGGCGAATCAGAGGTTGTTGCTGCAGTGCCTTGGCTAGTTTGATTGTTAGTTTCGGTTGCGGGATCTCCGCCACACGCCACCAGTGAAAACATCAACAGTGGCAGTAGAACACGTAAAAAATTCTTCATAAGAACCTCAAGCCGACAGCAAAAATTTAAGTGTCGGACTTTTTTGCGTTCCTGTAAAGAGAAAAGGCTGCAAAGCAGCCTTTTCAAAATATCGACAAGTCCGGGTTAAGCTTGCAACTCTGCTTCTGTAAATACGTCTGCAAATAATGCGCTTGATAAATAACGTTCTGCAGAAGATGGTAGGATCACTACAATGTTTTTCCCTGCAAATTCAGGAAGTTCTGCCAAGCGTTTAGCTGCAACTACCGCTGCACCTGAAGAAATACCCGCAAGAATGCCTTCTTCTTTCATCAAACGATGGGCCATGGCAATTGCGTCTTCATTGGTGACCTTTTCAACACGGTCAATCAAAGACAAATCTAGGTTGCCAGGAATAAAGCCCGCACCAATCCCCTGAATTTTGTGTGGGCCTGGTTTGATTTCTTCACCAGCCAACTTTTGGCTGATCACTGGCGAATCAGCTGGCTCAACTGCAACACTGATCAATGGGTGATTTTGTTGCTGCTTAATATAACGGCTGACCCCTGTAATGGTGCCACCAGTACCAACACCTGCAACAAATACATCAATCTGACCATCCGTATCATTCCAAATCTCTGGCCCAGTAGTGTCAAAGTGGATTTGCGGGTTTGCCGGGTTTTCGAATTGTTGCAATAACAAATATTTGTCAGGGTTTGAAGCTTGAATTTCTTTGGCTTTTTCAATCGCACCTTTCATGCCTTTCGGGCCTTCAGTTAATACTAAATTTGCACCTAAAGCTTTTAACAATTTACGACGTTCCAAACTCATGGTTGCCGGCATGGTCAACGTTAATGGATAACCACGGCTAGCTGCCACGAAGGCTAGGGCGATGCCTGTGTTGCCTGAAGTAGGCTCAATCAATTCTTTGCCAGGGCCTAACAAACCTTTTTTCTCAGCATCCCAAATCAATGCCGCACCTAAACGACACTTTACGCTGAAGCTCGGGTTGCGGGCCTCAATTTTGGCGTACACGTTGCCGCTAGTCACGCGCTTTAATTTCACAAGTGGCGTGCGGCCAATAGATAAAGAATTGTCTTCGTAGATATTTGCCATGAGTAAGCTCCAAGCGATGTTAAAAACGTGGCCTAAATAGCCAAACGTGTCATAGTTAGCCTAGCATAACGGTAGTTGTTAAAAACGAAAGTAGCGTTTTGCTATAACTTATGCCAACTTTTAGTTATATAGCTTGGCTATTGTTGTAAATGAGAAAGCCACACAGAGTTCCAACCAGTTGTTGTTAGCGAATTGAAATTTTTTTGCATTTGCTGCATAGAGCGATTAACTTAATGAAGTTTATATTTTGTTATTATTTTCAGTGCCTTATTTAGTTTGTGAGATGACAATTGAAACAAGATGAAATCCTCGATAGCCCAACGCCTGCAGGGGCTACTGGGCAAGCATTAACCGAAAAAGAGAACCGCGAAATTGTCACTCCTTATGCGTTTAAGGTGTGTCCGCATTTATATGGCGTGCCATTAGCAACACCCTTGCGTCGACTGTTGGCAATTTCGTTGGATGGTCTTCTGGTGATGGGGCTTGCTGGCGCCAGTTTATTGGCCATTCTGCCTTTCATTACCTATCTTATTTGGCGACGTTGGCAAGCAAATGCCAAAAAGCATGTGCTGGCTATTGCTATTGTTTCGGTGTTTTTGGTGCCTACTGCGCATTTTGCACCTGAGTATATTCAAGAAACCGAACAAACAGATCCCGCTGACAACGAAATCAATACGACTGCAGCACTCGCTTTTGCTGCCTTTTCTTTTAAAGTCACTTCAGATGACTGCGATAAAAACTGCATGGATAGTGCATTTAGCGAAATTGTTCGTGAATTTGGCAATCAAAAGGTTTCGCGCCAGCAAACTGAATCAATGATTGCTGATGTGCTGAGCCAAACCGATTACCCTGAGACTGATAAGCCAAAGCTGATGCAGACGATTTTTAAAGATTATCCTGACGTTGCAACTAAAGCTGCCTTAGCCCAAGCTCCGATTCCTGTAAAAGTTGAGAAAAAACCTTGGTATCAACCTTCGCCAGAAACGCACAGCGTGATCCAATGGGTTCAAGGGATTTTTGCTGATTTGGGGATTGGCGTTGGCTGGATGATTGCTTATTTCACGCTGTGCGTGGCATGGGGCAATGGCCAAACATTAGGGAAGTGGTTGTTCGGCATCCAAGTGATTCAAGTGGATGGGAATGGGTTGAGTTTGTTCAACGCATTCAGCCGACAAGGTGGCTATGGCGCTGGTTTTGCAACAGGCATGCTCGGCTTTTTACAAATTTTCTGGGATCCCAATCGACAAGCCATTCAGGATAAAGTCTCAAATACTGTGGTGATCCGACTGGGTCAACCTAAGCGGCCGCTAACTCACTAAATTTTGATTCTTTTCCACAAGTTATGTGAATCAATCGAGGCTGCCGCTAATTTTAGCGGCAGTTTTTATTTGATGCGGTATACTACAACCACTTATAAGTGGTCTAAACAGTTTACTTTCATTGCGCGGTGCACCGATAAAAGTTGCGCTCGCCTTGAAAGTTATCGCGCTGCTAGAACAAAAAAATCAAAGCCGCGGAGTCTCCGATGAAAAAAGTTGTAATCAGTGGATCTGGAGTTTTTACCCCAAACCAAATCGTCACCAATGAAGAACTAGTTGCTAGCTTCAATCAATATGTTGACTTATTTAATGAAGAAAATGCTGCAGCAATTGCCTCAGGTGAGATTGTTGCAATGGAATATTCCAGCTGCGAATTTATTGAAAAAGCTTCAGGCATTAAATCACGCCATGTGCTTTACAAGGACGGTATTTTAGATCCGAACATTATGCAGCCGGTCTTTGCCAAACGCGGCGAAGACCAGTTGCCAGAAATGGTCGAAATGGCTGTTTATGCCGCAAAAGAAGCTTTAGCTCAAGCTGGAAAAACGGCAGCAGATGTTGATTTAATTATTTGTGCTGCATCGAATATGCAACGGCCTTATCCTGCCTTATCGATTGAATTACAAAAAGAACTAGGAGCAGCAGGCTATGCTTTCGATATGAATGTTGCTTGTTCTTCGGCAACTTTTGCGATTAGCAATGCAGTCAATGCCATTCGTGGCGGAACGGCCTCAGTAGTGCTGGTCGTCAACCCAGAATTTGCTTCGCCACAAGTCAATTACACCAGTCGGGACAGCCACTTTATTTTCGGCGATGTTTGCACTGCAACAATTATTGAAGCCGCTGAAACTGCCACTGCGAGCAATAGCTACGAAATTTTAGGGATGAAGTTAAAAACTGAGTTCTCAAATAATATTCGCTGCGATGTCAGTTATGTTGATCATTGTCATCCTGAGGTCGATGCAGATACGCCATTTTTCAAACAACAAGGTCGGAAAGTCTTTAAAGAATTACTGCCGCTGGTTGCCGATGTTATTCAAAGTGAGATGGACCGTTTGGCAATTGCCCCTGATGATTTAAAGCGTTTGTGGTTACATCAAGCGAATATCAATATGAATATCTTTGCCGCGCGCAAAATATTAGGGCGTGAGCCTGAAGCTGGTGAAGCCCCATTGGTGTTAGATACTTATGCAAATACCGCGTCGGCTGGTTCGATTATTGCCTTTCATCAAAACAAACAAGGGCTCGCCATCGGTGACAAAGCAGTATTGTGTTCGTTTGGCGCAGGCTATTCAGTCGGCTGTTTGATGTTACAGCGGTTGCAATAACCTAATAACTGCAATAACTGCAATAACTGCAGTGAGTCAAACTCAATTGCATAGGACTGACTTGCTTGGAGCAGCTTCAGCAGCTGCTCATGCAAGTACTTGAGTGACAGACAAACGGGTAGGGCGATTAAACGCGCAGTACTGAATTCTCGTCATAACTAACCGGTGACGGGACATAAGCATCTGCGGCATTGTCATTTTGCCAAACACTGCCGTCAACTAAGTAACGAAATTGAAATTCTTGGTCTTTTGGCAACGTTAATGTAGTCGAGAAATCGCCATTTTTTTGCTTTTTTAAAGCCGTTGCTTGCCAATCATTAAATTCACCCAATACCTCAACAGTACTGGCATTGGCCGCTTGTTCGGCCGGGACTAAAAAAGTAACTTTGCAGACTGGTTTAGTTTTCAAATACTGTTTACTTAAAGCCATGTTAAATCCTTTGTGCTTTCGAAGCATTGAAGCTTCATCTATCTCATTACTGAGTTTGAGTACATCACTATGTTCAGTGTTGGATGAGCAATTGTTTTGCTCAAATCAACCATGCTGACGTCATCATTGCGTGCTGACTGGTGAAAATTAGCACAAGGTGATGTCAAAAAAGTTGCAGTCCTGCTTCGCAAGTGGCTTGAAAACGTATGGATTGCCAAAAATTTGTCTCAGCCACCGCCGCGGCACCAGCACTGGACATCTTAAGGATAAAATACCGTCAAAGGACGATTGGCTCAGATGATAGTATTTCAAGAGATGATTGAATTTATTTCAGCTATAGGGCGGCGCAACTGACGCTAAAAAAATCCCCCGCATTAGCGAGGGATCATTTCAGGTTGGGCTTGTCAGTCGAAGGTTAAGTGCTAACATTCGATGATATTGACCGCGAGACCACCCCGCGAAGTTTCTTTATATTTGCTTTGCATGTCACGACCGGTATCCCACATGGTTTTGATCACCTTATCTAGTGAGACTTTGTGTTCACCTGTGCCTCTTAACGCTAAGCGCGAAGCGTTGATCGCTTTAATGGCACCCATGGCATTTCGCTCAATACAAGGCACTTGCACTAAACCACCGACCGGATCGCAAGTAAGACCTAAATTATGTTCCATGCCAATTTCTGCGGCATTCTCTACGTTATCAACCGAGCCACCTAAGATTTCAGTCAGTGCTGCCGCCGCCATTGAGCAGGCCACACCCACTTCGCCCTGACAACCCACTTCAGCACCCGAAATTGACGCATTTTTCTTGTACAAAATACCAATCGCAGCTGCAGTTAACAGATATCGACAATAGATATCAGGCGTGACTGGCTGAATAAATTTATCGTAATACATCAAAACCGCAGGAATAATGCCGGCAGCACCGTTGGTTGGCGCCGTCACCACACGACCGCCCGCTGCATTTTCTTCATTCACAGCTAACGCAAATAAGTTGACCCAGTCCATCACTTGCAGTGGATCTGCACTTTTTTCGGCCATCAACCGTCGATGCAAGGCTGGGGCGCGGCGCTTCACTTTTAAGCCACCCGGTAAAATCCCTTCAGTCCGCATCCCGCGTTGCACGCAACCGCGCATGGTTTCCCAAATTAAGCCTAGTTCTTGCTGGATTTTCGCTTCGCTACGGAGAATTTTCTCATTTTCCATCATCAAGGCGGCGATAGATAAGCCATTGTCTTTACAAAGCTTTAATAGTTCTGCGCCTGTGTTGAATGGAAATGGTGGGGGATTGTCAGCGGCGAATTGACTGGCCGCTTTTTTCTCATTGGCAAAATCTTCTGCTTTGACGATAAAACCACCGCCAATGGAGAAATAAATTTCGCTGAGCACAATTTCTTTGTTTTCGTCGAAGGCGATTAATTCCATGCCATTGCTGTGTTCTTTCAATGTTTTGCGTCGATGAAAGACGATTGCTCCCTCGCGAGGGAACAGCACCTGATGGTCTTGGGTGATGGCGATTTGTTGACTGTCTTCGACTTGTTTCAAAATCCCAGGGACTAAATCGGGATCACAATTCTCAGGTAAATAGCCGCAAAGGCCCAAGATCACCGCTTTACCAGTGCCGTGACCGATGCCGGTTTGGCCCAAAGAGCCATAGAGTTCGACTTTGACTGAATGGACTTTAGCCAATAAGCCAAGCTGCTGCAGGTTGTCAGTGAATAATTTTGCTGCCCGCATTGGGCCGACGGTATGTGAGCTAGACGGACCAATGCCGATGCTGAACATATCAAATGCGCTAATAATCATAGGGATGTCTTATCTTTTTATTCAGAGTGCGGCATTGTAACCAATAAGACTGCATTGTGTAAGCCAAGTTGTTACTGGTCAGGCATGCTTTCAGAAATTGAGTTTCTCTAGCCTATTTGACGCTGCAAACTGGCCAAAATAGCTGCACTCGCTCCCCAAATCAGATGTTGATGCCATGGGATAAAATGTAACTCTTGCCGGGTATTCCGTAGTAACCAAGTTTCGGTGGTGCGGTTGGCAGGATCTAGAAGGTAAGCGAGTGGCACTATTAAAACTTCTGCAACTTCATCAACTTGGAGTTTTAGGCATGGCGCTGAGTTTAACAGTGCGAGAAAGGGCTTTACGACAAAGCCTGTCGATGTTGACAACGCGGGCAGTTGTCCTGTCCAGCGGATCTCAGCGGAATGAATGCCCACTTCTTCTTGTGCTTCTCGCATCGCAGCTGTTAAAGCGGTTTCACCAGCCTCGATTCGCCCTCCAGGAAAACTGATTTGCCCCGGATGATGGCGAAGATGCAGAGCACGCTTTGTCAATAAAACTTGCCATCCTTCTGCGCTCAGCCATACCGGAATTAACACAGCGGCATTCACGCTGTTTTCCAGTGTAGCTTGCTGCGATTGTCCCCGCAGCATAAAACGGACTTGCCAGTCAGGTTCCGTTGTTGCTGGCTGTCGCGATTGCTGCCTGGACGAATGGTTCATACTTGTGAAGTCCCTTTGCCTAAAATCGGTAGGATTTTTGCAACTTTATCGAAGGTTTCTTGATATTCATTTTCTGCACTAGAATCAGCGACAATGCCGCCACCGGCCCAGGCATAAATGGTTTGATTAGCGCAAACCAGCGTGCGGATCGCAATACTGGTATCCATATGGCCATGATCACTGAGATAACCAATCGAACCACAATAAATATGTCGCCGATGGGGTTCTAATTCCTCGATGATTTGCATCGCTCGAATTTTCGGGGCACCGGTAATGGACCCTCCTGGGAATGCTGCAGCGAGGGCGTCAATTGCTTGATAATGCTCGGCAAGTTCGCCGCTTACTGTACTCACTAAATGATGCACCGCAGGGAAGGATTCAATGGCAAAAAGCTGGGGTACTTTCACACTGCCGGGGCGGCAAACTTTGCCTAAATCATTGCGTAACAAATCCACAATCATCACGTTTTCAGCACGGTCTTTTGTTGAATGTTGTAAAGCCTCGGCGCTGGCTTGGTCTTGCTCAGGAGCATCAAACCGTGGTTTCGTGCCTTTAATGGGCTTGGTTTCAATCTGTCGGTCTTTAACTTCTAAAAACCTTTCGGGTGAAATCGATAACACTGCGCATTCTGCAAGACGAATAAATGCAGAGAAAGGCGCAGCATTGTGCTGACGCAATTGCAGATAGGCTTGCCATTCCGCACCTTGATAGGGCGCAGCAAAGCGCTGTGCTAAGTTGATTTGATAGCAATCGCCACTTTGTAAATACTGCTGAATTTGCGCGAATTTAGTGAAATATTCTGCTTGGGTCATATTCGCTTGCCAATTTTTGCCAAGCGTAAAGGTCAATTCTTTGTCAGCATGTAAAGCTTGTTGCTCAAACCAGTCTTGTCGATTGCGCCAATGCTGCTCTGCATCTCCGCGTTGGTCGACATACCACAGCTGTTGACTGCTTTTATCCAAAACCAAGGCCCAATCATAAAAACCCACGGCTAAATCAGGCATCGCTATTTCATTGATTGCTTGATTGGGCATTTTCTCGAGAGTGCGCCCTAAGTCATAGCCAAAATAGCCCAGGATGCCACCGACAAATGGCAGATCAATAGTTGGGGTTGGCAAGCGAGGACAATATTCTTGCTGTAATGTTTTTAACAGCGTTAAAGGTGCTGCAGTGATGTGTTGCTGGCTTTGTTTGCGATGATCTGTGATCACGCAATTTTGATCAGTAGCCACCAGCGACAAATACGGATCTGCCACTAAAATATCAAATCGACTATTGGGATGATGGGCAGAGGCAGAGTCGAGCAACATGGCGTATGGCAAATGCTGAATTTTACCAAACCAGTGGGTTAAATCTTGAGAACCCTGTTGTGAACTCTGTTGTGAATTATTCGCTAGTTGTAAAAACATCGACATCAAAGTGGATCACTTTCATCTTAGGGTGAATGTGCTAGGCCGCAATAGCTTCAAAAGATTGAATTTCTTGCGTTCAGTCGGCAGGATTTCTCTGCAGATTGACTAGCCGCTGATTTCGTTGCGCGTTATGATACCAGCCCTGCTTAAAAAGAACAGTGCAGCACCTTCGCAAGCAACAAGTTGCTGCATGCTAATAGAACCAAGCTTTGTGACGTTTGAATCATCACGTGACAAGCGAAACCACTGCAGAAGGGTACCCTATGACGGTTATTCGCCAACAAGATTTTATCGATAGCATTGAAGATGCTTTGCAATATATCTCTTACTACCATCCGCTCGATTTCGTGCAAGCGTTAGAAAAGGCTTACCACAAAGAGCAAAATCAGGCGGCGAAAGACGCAATTGCCCAAATTTTGATTAACTCGCGGATGTCGGCGCAAGGTCATCGGCCAATTTGCCAAGATACCGGGATTGTCACTTGTTTCGTCAACATCGGTATGGATGTGAAGTGGGACAAAACCGATATGACAGTGCAGCAAATGGTGGATGAGGGCACTCGTCGTGCATATATGAATCCATTAAACCCGCTGCGCGCTTCGATTGTCATGGACCCAGCAGGTTCGCGCAAAAACACCAAAGACAATACTCCTGCAGTGGTGCATATCAATATGGTGGCGGGTCATCATGTTGAAGTCGCTATCGCCGCCAAAGGCGGTGGTTCTGAAAATAAGACCAAAATGGTGATGTTAAACCCATCTGACTCTGTAGTTGAATGGGTATTAGAAACACTGCCAAAAATGGGCGCAGGCTGGTGTCCGCCAGGCATGCTGGGCATTGGTATTGGCGGCACCGCTGAAAAGGCTGCAGTGCTTGCAAAAGAAGCCTTGATGGAGCCGGTTGATATTCAAGATTTGATTGAAAAGGGCGCAGAAACTGGTGAAGAAAAACT
>JACCEA010406237.1_pt1 | contig 21082 bp, 15 predicted proteins | sample 7449851 | NCBI WGS metagenome assembly JACCEA01 (sample SAMN15323453, study PRJNA562643) | freshwater metagenome | isolation source: river surface water | place: USA:Blue River Watershed | collected 2017-08-18 | reverse complement strand
CATTGAGTAAAAAGCAAGTTGTAGCTTTGCCTATTGCAGCATTAACCAACCGCAATCCTTATGCACTTTTGAACGATGAGAACTCCTCACCTACCGAAAGCAAATCCACTGTCAATACAAACAATAATAAAGGATATGTACCGGGTAAAACCTATGTATTTGTGCTTGAAAACAATAAAGCCAAGGCAGTAGAAGTTACTACAGGGATTCAGGATATTGATTATTTCGAAATCACGAAAGGTTTAAAAGCGGGCGACAAAGTAATATCTGAACCTGCAATGGCTATTGCCAAAACCTTAATTGACGGTGAACTAGTTAAAGTTAGTGGGAAGTGATATCATTCCTAACCAACTCATAGTTAGTACTTCTCCCTCCACTTGGGTCTTTAAATAGAATATTCTTTTTGATTAGATCTTGAATGTCTTTAAGAGTTGAATTTATTTAAATATTCTCCGCAAATCAAATAATATCCGCATTTAATGCGGAGAATAACGCTTTTAATCTCCGCATATTAAAATTTGACTCGCCTTCTGTTGTGAGAAATTAATTCTAAAATTATTATTCCCTACTCTTCATTTGTGTAAGCTACCGTCAATTTTTTGTTCCATATTTTAATTATTGTAAATTTTACAATATATTCGCCAAAGGTTGTTTAATCTGGGTGTTATGGATCAAAATTTAGAATCGTATTTTAGAGCCGCCGTTTCCGTAGACAATGTCGTTTTTGGATTCGATAATTCAGGACTTAAAGTCCTACTGATTTACCGAGGTGCAGATCCCTATCGAAATTGTTGGGCCTTGCCTGGCGACTTAATTGCCCTCGATACTGACCTAACTTCATCAGCTGAAAAAGTACTCCAAGATTTGACTGGCTTGGAGAAAGTCTATATGGAGCAAATTCACACCTTCGGTAAAGTGAACCGACATCCCTATGGGCGCGTATTTACGGTAGCCTATTTCGCTTTACTTAAAATTGAAGATTACCATGTACATGCATCTTCCTGGGCAGAAGAGGCCGCTTGGTTCCCCATTTCCGATATACCTGATTTACCTTTTGACCATAACGAGATTTTGGAGTATGCAAAAAATATGCTAAAGTCCAAAATTCGTCGACAACCCATTGGTTTTGAATTACTTCCAAAATACTTTACATTAACAGAGCTTCAAAATTTATACGAATCCATTTTGGAAACGCAATTCGATGTGCGCAATTTCCGTAAGAAAATTCTGAGTCTCGACTACCTTACTGATACGGGTATGAAGCAGTCGAGTGTAACCCATAGACCTGCAAAATTGTATAAATTTAACACCAAGAAATACAACAATTTAGTTCATTCTGGATTCAGTGTAGAGCTGAACTTCCCTTTGTTCCCCACTGAAAACTTAACGGTATGATTCATCCGAAATTCCCAATTACCCAAACCGCTATCAGGACCATTTTCATTGCTACACTTTCGTTTTTTTCGGGGGATATTTTTTCTGCTATTCCATCCATTTCCGCTATTCCATCCCCCAAAGAGAAAAATACTCAAGTGGATTTGAACACACCTATTCCGGTTACCGTTAAAAAGGATCAAAACGGATGGCAATTCTACCGTGATGGAAAACCCTATTATGTAAAAGGTGCAGGTGGAACGGTTCGCATGGACCTAGCCGTGGAAGTGGGTGCTAATTCAGTGAGAACCTGGGGCATTGAAAATGCTAAAGAAATTTTGGATGAAGCCCATGCACGGGGGCTGACCGTAATGTTGGGTATGTGGATGCAACACGAACGTCACGGCTTTGATTACAGCAATAAAACCAAAGTGCAAAAACAGTTTGAACACTTTAAACGAGTTATCGATGAATTTAAAAATCACCCTGCGCTTCTTCTTTGGGGAATCGGTAATGAGGTAGACCTGTTTTATAAAAACACACGCGTTTGGGATGCCATTCAAGATATAGCAAAATATGCCCATCAAGTAGATCCCAACCATCCAACATCCACAGTTACCGCTGGTTTGGATAGTTTGGAAGTCGCACTCATACTGCAAAAAGCACCAGACATTGATGTGTATTGCGTGAATACCTATGGGGATATCGACAATGTACCCACAAATATTCGCAAATTCGGATGGACAGGACCATACATGATCACCGAATGGGGTCCCAACGGACATTGGGAGTCGCCCAATACCGAATGGAAGGCAGCCATTGAACAAAGCAGTGGTGAAAAAGCGCGCATTTATCAGTGGAGATATCAGAAATTTATTCAGAATTATTCAGGTGATTGCGTTGGTTCTTATGTTTTTCTTTGGGGACAGAAACAGGAATACACAGAAACCTGGTACGGCTTATTCTCCAAAGATGGAAAGCAAACGGAATCCATTGACGCTTTACAAATTGCGTGGTCAAACTCACCCGCTAAATCCAGTACGCCTCATATCGAAACGATATTTATCAATAATACTAAAGCCGATCAGAATATTGTTGTATCATCTAGAAGTGCGCATACAGCTTCAGTAAACAGCTATTTGCTGAGTCCCAGCGAGGCATACCAACTTTTCTCAACGCAAACCACCTCTAAAAATTCATCCGGGAATTCAGAATCATCCACACTCAACTCTGCTTCAGAAACTTCGAAGTCTGAGCCGAATAATTCCGATGGAAACTCAATGGAATCTTCCAAGTCCAACCTCATTAAATCTCAGTCTAACCAAGAGCGATTTAACAACCAGAATGTTACTATCCCTTCAGTATTGTTAACCAGTAAAAACGTCCCCAAAAAAGTAAAATACCATTGGAAATGCTTGCAAGAGAGTACCGATAAAAAAGCAGGTGGCGATGTTGAAAATGAAGCCGCAGAAGTGCCTATTTCCATCAAAAACGGAAATTCAAATACCATTTCCTTTAAAGCGCCATCTAAACCCGGGGCTTATCGATTATTTGTAACCATGGAATACGAAAACAAAGTAGCATATGCAAATTTTCCGTTCCAAGTGGCCGAATCCGACAAAGACTCCAAAAAATCCGCTGTGCGCATGAAAAAATACTCCATGGAAAGCTTCAATTCATCAACTAAATAATTGCTATGAAATCAACTTTACATAAAACAATTTTGATTTTCATAGGATTGCAACTTGCATTTCACGAAAATTCAAATGCGAGCATTGCACCTGAGAGTGTTGATGCAATCTCATCGGCTCAAAATGTCTCTGTCATTTCTTTCTCTACCGAGGTTAAACCTGCCTTTATTCGTGAATTGGTAAGAGATACTAATAAAATTAAAGGATTTGATTTTGGAGTTTTTCCAAAGAAACCTTTGGACAATTTGGAACGATTCAGCGTTTCTGGATACTATCGATTTATCACTAATTATCGAATTTTACAGGATGCTACAGCCATGATTCAGCGAGGTGGTTATGTAGAACAAGCCCAAACACCTACACATATTTTTGTTGGTGACGATTCTCAAATTCCACAATTATCCATGAATTTGAGCGGAAGTTTGGCTTCCAACACACGATTTTCAACAGATTTATATATTTGGTCGCCCATGACTGGTGCTGGACAAACTGAAAACGTAAAAGGTCTGAATTTGGGTGTTAGTTTAACGGGTACTCACGATTTCAAAAACGGTTCATTGAACATTATTGCGGGTGGTATCAATTGGTATGCGTTATCTCCGTTTACCTTTCATACCAATCCTGGGTTTCACCGTTATAGTGTTTTTGAACGCAATCCTTGGGATCCCCAAACCAAACATGCACTGGATCGATATAATACATTCTATACTCAAGGAGCATTGAACCAAGATACCCGTTGGGGACGTCAAGCGTTTCAAGGATTTATTGTTGAGGCCAACGATTTACCACATGGATTTCAAGTGGTAGGTATGTTCGGAAAAACCCAGTTGAACGGTGGAATGGCTCCGTTGCCCAACCAATCATACGGTGGAAAGATCAAGAAATCTTGGAATAAGAACTTTATCAGTTTGAATTCATTTAACAATCAAACCTATACCGACAGTTTACTTTCTAGAGGTATGGGTTACAATATTCACACCGCCGAATATAATTTAAACTGGAAAGGGTTCCTTTTTTCGGGGGAAGTTGGAGCTGGTCGTTATTTCAGCCCTTCCTACACTCGCGGCTGGGGTGAAGCTTTGGACTTGAAAATGAACCTTCCTAAAAAATGGTTAAAATCCGATTTGATGGTTCGCTACTATAGAATCAGTCCTAAGGTATTTAATAACTCATCGGTTTTTTGGAATTCTTCCATTCGCGAAGGCAACAATACATCGGTGGGAAGCAGCGATCAATTGGTATTAGCTCCTTTTGCGAGTGCCATGGTACCCGTTGGACAAACCACCAATAACCGAACGGGTCTAGAATTCAATTGGGAGTTTACATTAGGAAAATTAAAAACCTCCATAGGTTACACACGTTCTCAGGAATTGGAACGAATATCCTCCCAAATTACTTATTCTCATCCAGTTAATAATCTAGCACTTTCTCGTTTTTGGCGTTGGGGATTCCCCGCCGGTGTTGGCCCGTATGCCAATTTAACTAAAGTGTATCGCGGGGTTTTCGAAACTGTGAATCAAGTGGATGTCGATAGCAAAGGCATCCCCCAATATATCAAACATTTCAACACATTAGAACTTCATTCAAAATACAAAACCGCGGTATTAGGACACACCTTGTATTTGTATTATTTAGGAACGTATGCATCGGTACAATCTCGACCATCTTGGGTAACGGTATTTACGGAAGACGCTTATTTAAGAACCTATTACCATCAGTTGGAAGGATATTTATCATTGACTAAATCGGTGGTATGGGCCAATTATATTGGATGGGAACGGATAATCGCCAACTATGAAACGCAAGTAGATGCTCTTTCTCGTCGTCCTAAAAACCAGGAAGGATGGGGAATTGCAACGGGTTTAGACATTGAAATGTCGAAAAACGCGGGATTGTATTTACGTCAACGCTGGATGAATTACCGAGATCGCAGCTTTGTCAAAGATCAATATCAAGGATGGGAATCCACGTTGGAAATCAAAATTTTCTTTTAATAAACAAGACAATGAAATCAGTTAAACATATAGCGAGTTTCCTTTTGAGCATTGGTTTTTTGGCCAATACTTGGGGACAAGCAGGCAGCAAATTTCGGGTAACGGGTGGTGCACGGAGCATTGTGAGCAACAATCAAATCGAGGTATTCGATAGCATCCCAGACAAAACTACAGCCAAAGCGAACAATGGTGGTTATGCTTTGGTAGATTTGGGATTCAACATTACGCCCAACAAAAACACCGAAATTCTGGGAATGTTTCGTATTAACAATCAATATGGTGGTTTTTATGGAGCGGGTGTTACTTTCGATATTCGACAGTTGTGGATTAAAGGCATTATTGCGGATGTAGTGAGATATCAACTGGGGGATATTAACATTAAACAGACGCCATTTACCCTGTATAATCACAATGAAGATCAACTGATCTCCATGCCCAAAGTATTCGATTTACAACGTCAAATTGTAAATTACGAGTCCTTTTATAAAGACCATACTTGGCGTCAACAAGGACTTTCATTGGATTGGGGATTGGAATTCAATTCGCCTATTAAGGAGGTGAATTTCAATGGTTATTTACTGCGATTGAACTCCACCAATTTTGCTCAGACCTCGGAACGATTAATGGGTGGCGGAACGGTTGAAAGCAAATTGGGAAACAACCTAGTTGTAGCTTATAATTTAGCTTCGATTTTTGATGTTTCGGGTACCGCAATTAGTAATCAGTTGTATCATAATACGGTTCAAACCGGTTCATTTAAATACGCTCTCAATAAATTCAAATTACCCATCAAATTTGAAGGCGAATTCGGTTCGTCTGCTTTTGGAATTGAAAATGACACGTTAGCACCAGAATTAAATGATTATTTTATTCACTCGGCAATTTCAACCCAATCCAAAAACAAAGAATCCAAGTATTCTTGGAAATTTAAATTGGGTTATTTGAATGTTGGACCTGATTTTAGAAGTCCTGGCGCTCAATCTAAACGTGTTGATTATAGCACTCAATCGGGCTTGTTTAATCGATATAAACAATCTCAAATGGATCGTCCACTTGGATGGGGAGATGCACAATGGCAGATTCCGTTGTACCGAATCGGTATTACCACAAAATTAATGGATTTCAATTATATGGTAAATCCGGTATTGCCTTACGGAATTGCAACATTCAATCGTCAGGGGATTTATGCTGAGGGTTTGGTAAATTTGGGAAGTGCACATAATGTGCTGAATTTTAGTCACTACGAACTTTCTGAAATCCGTGGACAAGGCACTGAGGAATTGCGTAGATTTAGAATGTCTAAATTAGAGCTTTCCAACAAACTAGGAAATTATTTCCACTGGAACCGCAAGTTGGATTTAACTCATTCGATCAGCTACCAATCTTCTGTTAGAAATTCAGATTTCGAATTTGAACGCGTTGACTATCAACTCATTCAAGGCTCTACTGGTTTAGAATGGGAATTTAGTTCAAATTTGGAGTGGTTAATTGGGTATACGTTGAGCTATGGCAAAGGAAATGAAACCCGAGCAGAACGCAATATTTATGCAGAAATTATTGATTTTAAACCTGTTAACATCGACCAAAGACACAGTATTTTTTCAACGGGTTTAAAATGCAACTTTGGCGAAAACGCATATTTAGCGGTTATTTACCAAACTCAAAAATATCAAGATTTCTTGAAAACATATGACAAATACGCTATTAATCAATGGCAAATAATTTATAATTTAACGTTCTAACATCCCAAATAACAAAAACATGAAAAATAGAATTCAATTTATCGCAATTTCTTTGATCATTCCTTTCATTTTTGGGGGATGTCAGCGCGAAGATAAAACCATGGATGGTCCTAGTTTACAGGATTTGAATGGTACTTTCAATATGTTGTCGCCGTTCAAATGTTCAAAAACATCGGTCGACTTTTCCAAAGGAGAATCTGCGGAGTTCACCGCTTCTTTTTCGAAACTATGCAATTGGAGTATCCGAATTAAAGGTAATTTCTCTGGAGCACAAAAGTTCATAACGGGTAAAAGTCGCGTAATTGAGCCAGGGCAAGCTATTTGGGATGGTACTACTACCCTATTTCCGTTGTTTAGAACGGAACCCTGTTTGGCTACGTTGAAAATTGAAGGAGTAGCAGATAGTTTTGATTTGGCCATCGGAGTAAATGGTTTGCGCAAACCTGAAGGCTTTAAAATCGCCGACTTTGAAACCGGAATTTCTACCAAATGGTCTACGTTTATTCAATCGGGAGCAAACATGGATTTCAAAGTAAAAAACGATGCCTTTGTAGTAGAAGGTGGATCTTACTTAAATATGGCTGGAACCGTTAACTGGGATTGGCTAATCGGGATGATAGATTTTCCTGCTTCTGCTTATGGACAAACTCATTTCCCTTTGACCAATGTAGGTGAAGATGCTTACTTTAACTGTTTGGTATATGGTGTTCCCAATGTAAATGAAAGTCGAATTTTATTCCAATTTAGGGAAGATGACAACAACAATTCCAAATTTGATGCGTCAGCAGATGACCAATACGACTATGAAATGCGCGTAACTTGGGAAGGCTGGAAATTAGTGAGTATAAAATACTCTGAGTTAACACATTTGGTGAACGGGGCTCCAGCCACCAACAAGGGCAACAACCGTCATAATCCCAACAACTTAGTGATGGTTTCCATGTTGCACTTGGCCAATCCATCGATGGGCGGGGCCGCAACAAAAGTAGATTGCTTAATGTTTACAGATAAAAAACCATTGGAGTTATGATTTTTGATAATCATTGGAAACATGGATTTTTGAATGTCGTGTTTTCGGGGATGCTAGGACTGCTTACCGCGCAATCAACTTCCCCAAATTACAGTCAAAATAAGTCTCAAACTACAGCATTTCAAAACCAATCGAATACAAAAGCAGATTCTGATACCCCATCCTCAAAAAGTGGGGTTGATAAAGCCACTTTTGGTGTTGCAATCGACAACGATACAACATCCCCCAAAAAGGGAAAAACCAACCCGAATTCTAGTGTTGCAATCGACAACGATACTACCTCCCCAAAAAACTTTGAAAGAATGGATACAGTGTTGGTGCAATCTAAAAATTGGAAATTCAAGAGAAAAGGATTGTACGATGAAGCTTTGAAACCGGAACCTGAAAATATCAATGGGTTTTATGCCTTACAAATTCTGGATGAAGACTTAGGTAAAGATATTTGGATCAGTTTGGAGCCAAAATGCGTTAAATTAGAGAAAATATCCGACCAATCTGCACATCGAGGCAAACACAGTTTCCGACTAACTTGGGATAAAATTTCTGGGGGATGTACTTGGCTGGGAATGGGAATGGGTTGGGATAATTGGCAACCCAAAGATCTGTCGTCCGTATTGGATACGGCTTACTTAGAGCTTCATTTTAAATCACTTTCTGACACTATGACCAATTTGCCTTTGGCATTGGCCATGGAAGATTATTCGGGCGCACAATGTTGGTTGGGATTCGATTCAAAATGGCTCAACGAGCCCATTGTAACTCAACAATGGAATACGGTCCGAATTCCGTTGAAATCGTTTCCATTTGAAGATTTCGAAACCGATCCCACTTCGATCAAGCAGTTCATTATTCAGTTGGAAGCTGATGGTGATTTGTTAATTGATAATTTCCGGATAAGTCTTTAGTATTTCAAATATTACTTCATATTGTTCAAATTGAATTACACAACCAGTTTAACTTATAATAAATTGTTATTCAAATATTTAATACGATTTAATTCCACTCCATTATTAACCCAATTTCAACTCAAACATCATTAAAAATGTCTAAAAACCACATTTATAATTATCGTTTAATATTCGTTTGTTTCTTCATTTTCGGAGAGAGCCTTTTCCATTTCGGGGGAAGTTTTTTCCAATCAGCGGGAAGTAATTACCAACTTAGAGAGAGCCTTTTCCATTACGGGGGAAGTCTGCACGCTCAACCCCTTGGTAATCAACAAACGCTACCGAATGCTGCACCTGCATTTCGAAAAGTAAAATACGATCGCTGGGGACAGTTAAACAAGCTTACTCAAGAAGACAGTCTTTTTGATCGTGTCTTAGATCAAATTGTTGCAGGCATGTCGATCGAAGAAAAAGTAGGCCAAATGACCCAAATTGACCTAGGTGTCATTGCAAAAGGAGAACCATGTGCATTAAAACAACCAGTGGAATTGGATCCTGAAAAACTGCGAGTAGCCGTTGAAAAGTATCATGTTGGTTCTATCTTAAACGTAGGTTGTGGTTCGGGAGAGTTGAACTTAGAGGAATGGAAACGTATTGTTACTGGAATTAAAAGAGCGGAAAAACAAGGAAGTTATTTAGAGAACAAAAAAACACATATTCCCATTATTTATGGAATTGATGCAATTCACGGAGCCAATTATACAACGGGGGCGACATTATTTCCGCAACAAATAGCGCAAGCGGCTACATGGAATCCAGAAATGGTCCAAAAAGCGGCTGCTGCAACTGCAAGAGAAGTTCGTGCTTCTGGATTGGATTGGAATTTTTCACCAGTTGTTGATTTAGCCCGTCAACCTTTGTGGTCGCGTTATTTTGAAACGTTTGGTGAAGATGTATTTCTGAATCAGGTTTTGGTGGGTTCCATGATATCTGGTTATCAAGGTGTTCATGGAATAAACTTCATGAATTCATCTAAGCAAATTAGCTCTGATGCTGTTGCCGCATGTTTGAAACATTTCTTAGGTTATGGCATGCCTCTAAGTGGTAAAGATCGCACTCCAGCTTGGATTCCCGAACGTGAATTGAGAGAGTATTACTTACCCGGTTTCCAGAAAGCCATTCAGACAGGTGCGATGACTCTTATGATTAATTCTGGTGAAATCAATGGTACGCCTGTTCATATCAATTACGATATTCTGACAACTTTACTTCGTAAGGAATTGAATTTTAAAGGTATTGCAGTTACGGATTGGGAAGATATTTATAAACTACATCATACGCATAAAGTAGCAGCCTCCCTGGAAGAAGCCGTGAAGTTAGCCATCAACGCTGGTGTAGACATGAGTATGACGCCCAATGATTATCAATTTACGGAAATATTAATTAAACTCGTTAATAACCAAGAAGTTCCGATGTGGAGAATTGATGAGGCGGTAAAACGAATATTGCGTGTAAAACACAAAACAGGCATTTATTTGGATGCCGAATCCAAGCAGGTTTTCAATGTGTTTGACTATGTAAATTTAAACAATATTGGTTCCATTGAAAATCCGTCAAGCTTATCCGAAAAGCAGTCGGTTTCATCCGACAAGGTACGCAGTTTATCCGAAAAACAGCCTAATTCCAATGAAAGTCAATCTACTTCATCTCGCACGCTGTCCGGTTCAACCGAAAGTCAACCCAGCTCAACCGATTGGATACTCAATTCTACTGATGAACACCAAAAACTAGCTCTTTCTATTGCAGAGGAATCCATCACTTTGTTAAAAAACGAAAATAATGCGCTTCCTCTAAAATCTAGTCAAAAAATCCTACTATTCGGGAATGCAGCTCATTCCATGAACTTACTCAATGGCGCATGGACTCATACCTGGCAAGGCGATGATTCACGTTATCAAATTTCTAAAAATCCAGCAACCCCTACTCTTTATCAGGCATTGAAACAACAACATGCTCAGGTGGTTTGTTTATTCGATTCAGTAAGCGGAAAATCCGATTCAGTTGCCTTGAATTCCCAAGCATTTGGAAGTAAAAAGTATTGGAAATTATTAGATATAATAGTAGGTGCGGATGCTGTAGCGGTATTGAGTATTGGAGAAAAACCTGGCACGGAAATCCCCGGAAATATTCATGATTTAACCATTAATGTTTCCGAATCTGACAAACAATTATGGGCATATTTTAAACGCAGAAACATTCCCGTTATTTTAGTTTTAAATACGGGAAGACCTCGAATTGTAACTTCGTTGGTTGAGCAATCCGATGCCGTAATTCAAGCCTATTTATCTGGGGATTTCGGAGGAAAAGCTATAGCAAACACCTTATTGGGTTTGAATAATCCTAGCGGAAAATTACCGTACACCTATCCGCGATTTGCGGGCGACATCGTGCATTACGACCATAAGCACACTGAAAAAAACGACACGAAATTTGGGAAAACGGCATACAATCCTCTATTTGATTTTGGACATGGGTTGAGTTATACAGAATTCAAATATGAGAATTTATCAGTGATTCCTCAGCAACTTCCTCGCACTATTGATGATAAAACCATCTTAGAAAAGAAATCCTCAGAGTCACAACAATCCAGCACGCTCAATCAATCAATTAACTCGTCAGAATTTCCTATAAAATCCAAAAATAACAGTCAATCCAGCACGCTTAATCAATCCAGTAATTCAGCTAAGATTACAAGTGCGGAAAATGAAAAATCCATTCCCCTGCAAGATGTAGATTTAAATTCAATAACTAAAAATTGGGAAACTTACGGTTACACGGTGGATATTGATGTAACCAATACGGGTAAAGTTGCAGGTCGCGAAGTAGTTCAAATATATGCTAGCGATTTGTTTGCAAGTATTACCCCTTCCGATAAGCGATTGATTGCATTTCAAAAGACACCTGTTTTACAACCCGGCGAAACCCTTCATTTGAGATTATTTTTCGGAATTGAACAGTTGAGTTTTATCCATAAAGACTTGAAGCGAGTGGTAGAAAAGGGTGATTTTGAAATTCGAGTAAACCAATTAAAGCAAACCATTTATTTTCCTGAGAATATTGAATTTCATTAATACATGCATTTAGCTTCTGTAAAAACTAAAGCAATTTGGCAAATAAAAACATACTTCCTTAAACCATGAATCTAATAAAGAAATCATCATCCGCAAAAAACTGGATGCAACGAATAGGCATTGCCACAAGTTTAACTTTGGGATTTTCCCTTTTTTCTACTGCCTGTGAGCAATCTGATCCCCCGAATAAGCCAACAGTTATCCGCGATTCTGGTGACATTATATTTTCTGGTTACGGTTGGAAAATTAAAGAGAGCAGCTGGCCAGTGGGACCGGGTCCAAATGTGTTTAATAAAGACAGTTTGGTTTGGGTAGATTCTAAGGGATACTTACATTTAAGAATTGACTTTATCAACGGCAGATGGCAGACTTCCGAAGTTGTTTGCACAGAAAATACGGGTTATGGAACCTACATTTTTACCGTTGGAAGTGATGTTGCCACATTAAATGAACGTGTTGTTGTTGGGTTGTTTACATGGGATAATAATTCATTTTTTTCAGCGGCTAACAGCGAAGTGGATATTGAATTTTCTAAGTGGTTTAACGCCAATGATTCATTAACATTGACTTATTCAGTTCAGCCTGTTATTTTCGATAATCCCATTGCCTATTCTGAGCGTTCCCACAAGCCTAAAATGGCTGTTTCTGCCTTGAAAGGAGTCACTACTCATGCATTTACTTGGAGACCTGAACTAATTTCATGGAAGTCTTTCTTGGGGGATACGTATCCAGGGAATCAACAAATCGCTTCTTGGCAATTCGATAACACCAATCAGCCTCGGGTTAAAACAGAGGGTGGAATTTCTTCGGATCCAATTGTGATTCCAGAACCGGGAGTAACCACGAATCCCAGAATTAATTTATGGCTACTTGGTGGACAAGGTCCCAGCGATGGCAAGCCGGTAGAACTGATTATTCGCTCGTTTAAATATATTCCACAGTAATACAATAATGCTATAAAAAAACAAGGGCCACCTTTTCAGGCGGCCCTTATTTTTGAAATAATATGAATTAACTTAACCGAAGTTAGAAGTTACTTATTTACTGAGAACTGCTTGTTCAAAGTTCCATTTGCAGTTTGTACAGATAAAATATACAAACCGTTTTGGAAACCCGTTACATTCAATTGATTGTTAACAGCATTTGTAGTGAATCGCTCAGATACTAATAATTTACCACTCAAATCGAATACTTGAGCTGCAGTGATATTTGAATTGCTGTTGAAATACAATACCCCTTCAGTTGGGTTTGGATACACGTTCAATGAAGTAGCTACCAAAGCTGTTGCATCGTTTGTTTGACATGCAGTACATTTAGCCCAACAAACTACAGGATAAGTAGTATCACCAGTTACAACGTTGTAACGGTTTGTAAATCCACCGGTTGTTTTTGTGCAAGGCTCTCCGCCTGAGAATTTCTCATCATTAGCCCATCCATCAGCAGTGAATTTATATTCGATTGTATCTCCAGCAAACAATGGCACAGTAACTGTGTAAATGCTGTCTTTGTTATCATCGGTCATTGCGATGCAAGATCCACACCAGCCGTTGAATGTACCATTCAAATTAACAGTAGAATAAGATCCACCGAAGCCACGAATATCTACTTGGAAAGTTACATTCGCTTTTTCTTTAGTGTTTGCGCATGAAACACAAGATTCCCAACAAACTACATCCAATACTGTTGCACCTGTAATTTTCAAGAAACGATTGGTATAACCTGAAGTGGTTTTAGTACAAGATGAACCTTCCTGCAAGCTCTCTTGGCCGTTCCAGCCATCCAAGGTATACTTAAATTCAATAGAATCTTGAGGCAAAGGTAATTTCACTTCCCAGATTCCGTCTTTATCATCGTCTAACATGGGATTACAAGATCCGCACCATCCATTAAATGAACCATTTACATAAACACCGGTAAACGATGCACCTGCATATTTGTTCATATCTACTTTAAAGGTAACATCATTGGTACACTCAGAGCAACTTGCCCAACATACATTACTAAATACTTTGTTGCCTGTTAGTTTAGCAAAACGATTGGTAAAACCAGATGTGGTTTTAGTACAAGATGAACCTGCAGTTAACTTTTCATCGTCGGCCCAACCATCTACTTGGAATTTATATTCAATGGAATCGTCGGTTAATTCGATGGTATCAGAATAAACTTTATCTCCATCAGCATCTGTCATTTCATTCGCATTTCCACTCCATCCGTTGAATGTACCTGAAACATATACTTTAGAAAATGATTTTCCGTATTGCTTCATGTTAACATTGAAAACAACAGTCTTTTTAGTTACTTGAACACAAGCATCACAACTGTTCCAGCAAACTTTATCTAAAGTAACATCACCGTTCAATTTCACAAAACGATTGGTGAAACCAGATGTGGTTTTTGTACAGGTGGTTCCTGCTGTTAGGTTTTCTTGTCCATTCCAACCGTCTAATGTGAATTTGTACTCAATAGAATCGGCTGTAATCTCAAATGTACCTTCCCAAACACCGTCTTGATCAGAGTCTGTTAAGGGATTACAAGTTCCGCACCAGCTGTTGTAGGTACCATTAACATATACCGCTGAATACGATGTAGCGGAATAATTGTTCATGTCTACCTTAAAGGTGACATTTTGCTTGGATTGAGCGAATGCCGCAACGGACGCCAATCCAAAAACCAATAATGTGTAAAGTTTTTTCATTCTTTTAAAGCTTTTTTCAAACTTAATCAGATAAAATCAATTATTGTAAATTAAACAATAAGATTTTGACTAATAAGCTTATACAAAGGATTTCGACCTTCATATTGCATCTTAGAACTTTACAATAACCCCAGCTCAACTATTTATTATTATTTAATATTTTGATTCCGTTTATTACAATAACCAAATTGTCACAACAATGTAATTATTGTATAAAAATCTAGATTCTACATAGGTATATCTTCGTGAAATCCATTGAAAATAGGATTTAATATCCCTCCTATTTTGAGTTCTCCTAGGTTTTGGGGATTGCAGTTACGGTTTCAAACAGTGATTCCGTTAGAGATTCAAACAGGAATACTTTTTTTGCAATTTTCGCAAAAAGTACTCCTATTATTTTTTCAACATGAGCGGCAATCTTGAAATATTTTGATTAATTTGCTATCATATTTTTGTTAAAATATTTACCAAAATGCTACTTCATTGTTATTCTTACTTCAGCCTTCGATACGGATTAATGAGCCCCGAAGACATTATTCGCTGGGCGCAAAGCCAAGCAGATATAATGGGTGAACCATTGTGTGTATTGCTTGCCGATATTAATAATGTGAGTGGAGTCAGTAATTTTCAACGCGAAGCAAAAAAACATCCCGGAGTAATTGCCTTAACCGGTGTGGATGTGCGAAATGGCGACGAATCCCTGTATACCTTAATCTCCCAAAATCAGCATGGATTTGCACAAATCAATCAATTTCTCACGGAATACATTCACAAAAACCAACCGTTCCCGCAATGGGCTCCCACCCTGCCCGATGTATACGTTTTATATACCTTTAAAAAAGCATCTGCCTTCCGCCCGAAAGATATTCCATTAAATGCCGTTTTAGGGGTGACGCATCGAGATATACGTCAACTGCCTTTGTCGCAATGGAGGTTTCATCCTCAACGGTTAATTGCGTACCATCGGGCTGTGTTGAGAACTCCAGACGACTATCTAACCCACACTTTACTCAGGTGCATTGACCACAATTGCTTGTTAACCAAACTCAACCCCTTGGCCACTTGTTCACAGCACGAAATCCTCCTGTTCATGCACGAATTGAAGAAAAAATTTGCACTCTATGCTTCACTGTGGAATCAGTCCTCGCAGCTGCACCCATTTCAATGGATGTTCGAATTTGACGTCCCCCAAAACAAAAAAACGTACACCGGAGATCCCGACGAAGACTATAGAATGATGCGGGACTTGGCTTTTGAGGGATTGAAATACCGATATCCGAAATACACGTTTAAAACTACTGAGCGGTTGGAAAAAGAAATGAAATTGATCTACGAGCTGGGATTTACCGCGTATTTTCTCATCAATTGGGATATCTGTCGTTTTGCGCGCGAGCGCGGCTTTTTTTATGTGGGACGGGGAAGCGGAGCCAATAGCATGGTGGCGTATTGCTTGCGCATTACGGATGTTGATCCTATTGATTTGGACCTGTATTTTGAACGATTCATTAATCCCTTCCGAAGTAGTCCGCCCGATTTTGATATTGATTTTTCTTGGCAAGACCGTGACACTGTAACGGATTATATTTTAACCAAATATGGGAATGGGCATTCGGCCCTACTGGCCACATACAATACGTTTCAAACCAATGCGGTAGTTCGAGAATTGGGCAAAGTGTATGGCTTACCCAAATCGGAAATTGATGCCCTTCTCGAACGGCATTCCTATTTTTCTCCTAAAGAATTTGAGCAATTTTTGCCCGACGAAAACACGGTTAAACACTCCCGAGATTCGGTGTATAGCACCCCTGGGGTTGGACAACGCGTGCGGAATCGGGTGATGCGTAGTAGCGCAACAACAAGCAATAGTCAAAGCGGAAGTAGCGGATATGGAGGAGTTGGTACAACTCGAGCGGGAAGCAATGCAGTGGCGGAAACTCGAACGGGAAGCAGGCCAACTCCAACAGCAAGAAATGTGCTGGCGCCAACTCAAATAGGAAACAACGCGGCAATACCCATTCGAACAACTACATATGAATACGACACCGACACCGCGGAACTTCATCCCGATAAAGAATCGTTGTACAGCGAATTATTGAGGCATGCACAAAAAATACACAACTTACCGAATTATCGCAGTTTGCATGTTGGAGGTATATTGATCTCTGAAAAGTCCTTATATCACTATTCTGCACTGGATTTACCGCCAAAAGGCTTTCCATCGGTTCAATTTAGCATGCTAGAAGCAGAAGATTTGAACCTAGCTAAATTTGATATTTTGAGCCAACGTGGGCTTGGACACATCAAAGACGCCGTGATTTACGTGCGCGAAAACCGAGGAATAGAACTCGATATTCATCGGATTCAAGAATTTAAAAACGATGAGAAAATTGCGCGCATCATAGCCCATGGCAATACCATGGGCTGCTTTTACGTAGAAAGTCCCGCTATGCGGCAACTTTTAAGAAAATTGCGATGCCGTGATTACCTGACTTTAGTGGCAGCAAGTAGTGTGATTCGACCGGGAGTTGCCCGTAGCGGGATGATGCGCACTTTTATTGAGCGACATATTGATCCCCAAAAACGAAATGAGGCACACCCCATCATGCAAACCATATTGCCGGAAACCTATGGAATTATGGTGTACCAAGAGGATGTAATTCGAGTGGCCAATGAATTCGCGGGCTTGGGACTAGCGGAAAGTGATGTACTCCGAAGAGGCATGAGTGGTAAATTCCGTAGTCGGGAAGAATTCCAAAAAGTGAAAGACCAATTTTTTGCCCAAGCCAGCGCGAAAAAACATCCCCCAAAGCTCATTCAGGAGGTATGGCATCAGATTGAAAGTTTTGCAGGATACAGCTTTGCTAAGGGACATAGTGCGAGCTATGCCGTAGAGAGTTATCAGAGTTTACACCTTAAAACCTACTACCCGTTGGAATTCTACACCGCGGTAATCAATAATTTCGGGGGATTTTATCGCACGGAATTCTATGTTCACGCAGCCAAAATGTGTGGAGCAGATGTTCAACTACCTTGCGTTCAAAACAGTGGTGGACTTACGCGAATCAAAGGTTCCACCATTTGGTTGGGATTGGGTTTGATTCAAGGAATGGAAGCTCAATTAATCCAGAGAATTGAACGCGAACAATTATTGCCTTTTATAGATTTAGACGATTTTAAAAATCGTTGTCAACCGGGACTTGAGCAATTCAAATTACTCATACAGATTGGTGCATTGCGATTTACGGACAAGTCGCGCAAAGAATTATTGTGGGAGGCCCATGCACTTTACGCTAGCGAAAAAAAGAAAACACCCAAAAAATCCAGTTCCGATAAAGCCATAGAACGGTTAGGCGATTTGGCTCAACCGGTTTTATTTCGAGAAAAAACAAAAGAGTATGAATTACCATCGCTAGAAGACAATCCGATTGAGGTAGCCATTGACCAGCGAGAATTATTGGGATTCACATTGGTCAATCCATTTGAGTTGGTTGAGCCTGACTCGATTCCAGAATCTCAAATTCGAGGTCGCAAGCTGCATGAACTTTTAGGTAAATCCATTTACATTGAAGGACGTTTGGTTACGGTGAAGCCCACCAAGACTATTGGTGGTAAGGAAATGAACTTTGGAACGTGGCTAGACCGGGATGGCTACTTTTTTGATAGTGTCCATTTTCCGCCTGTTGTAGCGCGATATCCCTTTAAAGGCCGGGGTATTTATCGTTTGTGGGGTGTTGTTATTGAAGATTTCGGAGTAGTAGCATTGGAGGTTGCAAAAATGGAAAAACTGGGAGTAAAACCGGATCCTCGCAGTTAAAGTTGCATAAAAAGAGCAACATTGGCAATGGAATTATTCCTATTTACATATATGTGGTAATAAGGTTGCTCAGAGGGCAATTAGCTTGCACTAACACGAATTACCTACTATTTGTTAGTTTGTTCAGAAGGTAATTAACCTACACTAGGTTGCACAGAAGGCAAAACGCTTCAATTAGTTTGCTCAGAAGGTGCTTTAACAAACATATCCGTGAATTCTGCAATAATAAAAATTCGATAATGAATGCCTTTACGAACGCGAACCGCGGCAATAATAGTTCCAATCAATTCCAAAAGATTCAATACAACAACAGCAATAACATACGCGAGGTAATCGTTGTTTACATCCTTTTCGTGGAGAAAAAATATAGAAATTGTCCACCAAAAAGCGGCACTATTAAAACCAACCACTGATAATTGACTGAGCAACGCTTGTGTAGAGTGCCAACGAACAAAATAAGTTGCTTTTCGATTGGCTAAGAAAAATATCAGTGAGGCAATTAAATTTACAATTGGAATAGGTAAGCCAGCCATCACTGCAACAAGCGACATAATATATCCGTTAGACGCGTATTCGCGCTCGTGCTCGGATGACTGTGGAATCAGTTCGTTTTTCATAAACATCCAAACTTAACGAACATCCACCGAAAAGCAAAATCAAGTAACTGATATCAACGCAATTACTTTAATCAGTAGGTTTGAATTAATACGTCAGTAGGAATATTCAGTCTCTCATGAAGTTGACGAATCATTTCCAAAGAAAGTTTTCTTTTTCGATTCAATATTTCACTTGCCCTACTTTTCAAGCCTACAATTTTTGCTAAGTCACTTTGATTATAGCCCATTTGCTCCATTCTAAACTTAATTGCTTCAATTGGATCAGGCAAACCGATTGGAAAATGCATATCTTCATATTTCTCAATTAGGATTCCAAGAACTTCCAGCTCATCACTTTCTGGTGTTCCAAGTTTCGCATCGAAAATAACTTCTAATCGCTCCAAAGCTTCATTATAATCTTTTTCGTTTTTTATAGGCTTTATTTCCATGGCATTTATATTAAGTTAGCATTAATCTTATCATATTCGGCATGAGTTCCAATAAATCGAATCCAAATCATTTGATGGTTGTAATTTATTTTAACAATTAATCTGTAATTGTTTCCCTTTATATTGAATACAATTCGATTGTCATTTAAAATACTAGCACTCGGAAATTCTCTTTTCACGTCATTTGGAGTTTTCCATTGGGCACTGCTTGTTTCTTGAAACCAAGATTTTAGTTGTTGTTCTGAATCAGGATGAGACTCCCAAAAAATCCGCAATATTTTTTTTGAAATTATCCTCAATTCTTTAGTTTTATACAAAGATATAAAAAGTTCCCGAAACGGGAATTAAAAATTTAGCTATTTTTTTGCGCAATCCATTAGGATGTTTGCAAACTTACAGAAATAATAAAACTAGCTCGATTCGGGTTTTTTAGCTTTTCCATATCTGATTAATTAATGATAATCCACAATTTGTACATCGTATGCATAATTATCGATCCATTTGAAAATGATTTAACCTATTGATATTCCTCCACACTCCTAACCATGCAATTGAATATACTTCACATTGATGGAATAAAAATAAATCCAATACATCAGAATCAAACAAAATACAAATATTCGAACCCAGGTTTTCTTAAGTTGAAGTTGAATCCATTGATAAAACTCAAACAAGAAAGTGTTTGAGGTAACCCATTCATACAAACGGATGAATGGAAAAAGACACCAAAGAAGCGTAGCTGAAAATCCTAAAAAATTCAATCGAAAAGAATGCGTGAAATCGCCATAAAGAAATGCCAAAACAGCACGTGTAGATCCACAACTAGGACATTCCTTTCCCGTGATGCCCTTAATCCAGCAAATGGTGGATTGGCCCAAAATAAAATCGCGAAAGCCGATTGCCAAAATCACCAAAAGAAAGGCCAATAGCCAAATTCGTTGGGTGATTCGATAAAATCGTGCTTTCGCGAACATTAAAATTTATAATTGCCGGTGCAACTAACTAAAGCGTGAGCTATTACAGCAACATACATTCAATACATGCTCTATTTACTTGCGCAATAGGTAAAAACATACTCACATTACAAGAACATTTTGTAAATGCTCGGTACTGCCTCAGCAAAAATAATCGTTGTAGTTTTATGACATTAATAAAACATTTTGAAGACGCTCCATATTCTTTTGACGGGTTGCGCCCATAATCAGAAATAAGTCAACAATCGACCAAATTCCGCAACCTCCTAAGGTTAAAAGCTTACCTACACCCATACCGGTATCACCAATCATAAAACGATCAATACCCAAAGCACCTGCTAAAATAGATACAATTAAAATAGTAGTAGGATCCTTGAATTCAATCATCTGAATGTTAATCATTTTGGATTCGTCTAAATTCAATAATTGTTCGCGAATTGCGGGGAGCTGATGACTTTCGAAAAACTTCGAATTGGTCATTAAAAACATGTCAACTTTACTTGATTCCATAGCGTTATTTTTGTTGTAAGTTTCAATAATACATCAATTTATTGATTCTATCATCTAAACTCAAATAATTATCACTATCCGAATCTAAGGTTTCAATTTACACGTACCGAACCACTTGTAGCGATTGCGTGCCACCCAACGATATGCCGCATTACTTAAAATCCTATCTCTTCAATTCACACGTACCGAACCACT
>JACCEA012361690.1_pt1 | contig 21089 bp, 18 predicted proteins | sample 7449851 | NCBI WGS metagenome assembly JACCEA01 (sample SAMN15323453, study PRJNA562643) | freshwater metagenome | isolation source: river surface water | place: USA:Blue River Watershed | collected 2017-08-18 | reverse complement strand
TCATAGATATACCGAAATGAAAACCCTTTTTCAGCTTCCAAAATCAAAGCAGGTGTAGAGACTCGAACATCAGAGTACAAAAAAGAAAAATGTGGCTGAGTAACGAATATGCGCAGATCTAGACCGCCGTACGGAAATTTAGAAGGATGATAAGAATAATATGTGGCAACCCCAGGATGCCCAAATTCAGCATATCTGAAGTAAATACTGAAGAAATCACTTGCTACTAGTGGAACGTCTAACTTGTAAACATTGATATCCGACATATCTACACCAATGTTAATGGTCATCCAATTTGATGGCGTAGAGCTAAGTAGAGTTAACTTAAACGGAACGTCTCTCATGGTGTGAGTGGTCGGTGCATCCTGGCAAAATCCGAAAGTCATATCAGGGAAGCCATACGAAAAATTCATCAGTGAAGGCCAATCAGGATCATAGACCAACTGCTCTTCTGTAGATAGCCTCTTAGAGACTCGTAATACCAACGGAATCGCAACTTTTTGTAGTTTATGTTTCGATGATGACACATCGTAAGCTTCAAGGGTTTCACCACTTATGAAAAGCCGAATCACATCATCAAAGTTGCGAACACATAAAATCACCCCCGCTGCTCGAACATCCATGAATGGAATGACTCGACGAGATTGTGGAGATTTCAATTCTGAATTTGAAATCTTGTGGCGCGCATCATTCCCGCCCACCGAATGTTTCTTCCCTTGCAACTGTAATTCAAAAGCTTTCTCACGATCCACTTGCACCATCCCTGATGTCCGATGAATCATAGGAATATCCATTTTATAGTGATTTGTGTCCAGAGCGCAGCACAGCATTACTTCCGCTCGAACCAACAGTAACTCAAAGCTGCAAGGTCGACCAAGCATAAACTCTAAGTATGGTTGAGATCCATATGCTTTGAGATTGTCAATAGCTACCTCAACGTCATGGTCGTTGAAAGGCAACGGTGGAAAGAATGAGTCCACAGCATCATGCAAATATTGCGGACTTTCAGCTACATTTTCGAACCAAAGTCCCAAGAACATATGATACTCACAATGTGAAGCAACCACACTGAGCCTCGCAAAATCTTTCGTATCAGCCAACAAAACTTTTACTGCCTTCTCTCCGATGTCGACCACTACATGCAAATTGAAGTGCTCCCTGGTATTTTTCTCCCAGCGTTGCTTTAGATCCAAATACCCCCATTCCTTGGATTGACTGCGAACATACCCTCCTTGAACTACTTCTCCATGGGACGGACCAAATCCATTATTTTCAATCAAATAGTCTTCACCATCCTCAAATAAAACTGATGTTAGATGAGAGAAATAGAATTTGGAGTAGGGTTTTCCTTTTTGAAGTGGTTCAATAGTAGTAAATACATGAATGTGTGATGCAACGATATTGATTCTTGTCCCAGTGTCATTTGAAGGTGTCGAGTCCCCAGGAGCACAAGGAAAGAATGGCAATTCATCATCATCCTCCATTGTACCATTAAAAGACCTTCTCCATATGTTATAATCCACATCGTAGTATAAATGTCCTCGACCTTCCCAAGATACTTTTTCAGCAACAGGGGCTGCTACCAGACAATAAGTATTTCCAACAGAGAGTTGAATAGTTGATATTATAGCACACATGGAGTCATTACTCATTGAACTTCTTGGTATATGTATTTGATTATCCGTCGAAAATAGTAGGATCATAATGGGCAAGCTTTCTTTCGAAGCTTGGGAAACAGGTGGAGCACGCATTGTGGAACCATAGTCATCATCAGAGTCGCTACCACTAGCATATATAGGAAGATTTCCTGACGGCGGTCGAGAATCTGCCATGATTGATTTATTAACAAAAGATTGATAAATGCAACACTGAACATATTCCACCGCTTCATAAATAAATCGACAAACAGCATTGATACGCAAAAAGTGAGTACTGATCACTATACTCCGAGCAGAGGCTTCACTCATGTTGACACTGCAAAACAACATGGGCAACTCTTCAGCCTCATTCGTTTCTCCTTTCCACATAATATGTCTCCGCAATTTCCCCAAGCTGGAAAGGTCAATAACTTCCACATTGTCCACTACAATATCTGCCATAAAATTATTAGAATAATCGAGTTGCGTGTGATTAAGAGCTCGTTGGATACGAACAAAAGAAAAAGCCTTATCGTTGTTAGAAAGTACACAAGCAAATTCCTCGAGATTCAAAGCCAAACAAAAATGCCACTTTGCAGTGAACTCATCTTTTGAAGGATATGGGAGGTCTTCCAATGAAAATCTTTGACTTTGAAAATCCCTGTTTAACAGCACTTCATTGCTGCAAAGTCCAGTTTCGTCCAGTTTCTGATCGTTGATGCTTTCAAAATGTGATACTTCACGATTGGAAACTTTTGTTCTGATTCTTTCAACCTCTGCAAATATTTGGGCTACAGAAAAAGAATCAAATTCAACGGATAAATCATGAGCGTTTACTGAAACGGAATAAACATTCTCCGGCCATGTTGAGGAATCTGTGATGTTAACTATGGATGCACGTGGAACTCCTCCACTTCCAAAAGAATGTTTATAATCTTTTTTTACCAGTTCAAAAGAAATTCCATACCGCTTCAATGAATCTTTCAACAAGGGATCATTGGAACTGAAAAAGTTCATGTCATCAAACTTTGAATGATTACGTCGTATTGAAAATAATGAGCTCCTCGAGTTATCATATAAAGTCATGTTGTCGAGAGTAACCAAAAATCGGTAATCATAAGTCAACTGGTGCATCTTTATTGCCACCCTATTGATCGTCAGCTTCAAAAGAACGTTTTGGTGCTGAGGAACCAGCAAATTCAAATTCATTTGACTAAGTGCCTTACTCACAATCGCCGACATTTTATCTGATTTTATGGAACGAATATTACTCAGTTCTTGTCTAAAGCCATCGAGAGCCAACATCGTCGCAGAAAATGAAATCCCCGCGTTGCGAAATCGTCTTTCTGCCATATTGCGATGTACTGAATTTATGACAGGGTCTTCTAGGTCACCTATTATTCCATTACCATATCGCTGCAAGGCAGAAGTTAAAATAGCAACAGTAGGCACCAAATTCTCGTTGGCCTTGTCGTCAACGAGTGCCATATCCAAATGGTGCAAATTCAATTTGAAGTACAAGACAGACAAAGAAGCAAACTCCTTAAACCTAGGTGCAAATTTCCGCAAAGCAGCTGATGCCTTTGGTGGCAACTCCGCAGAATACATTTTACTGACTTCAAACACCTTCAAAATGTTCACTATGTCCTAGTACAATAAAATTAAATCATCATCATGCAGGGTAACTGTGGAATCATTACAAACCTTCGTATCTATTAGCATTTTCAGGTCCGCGCAATATACATCAAATCGATTGTCCGTGAAATCTTCATGGGATTTTGAAAAACTAGGAATCCAAATGGTGCAAACATTCCAAGGACTCATAATCACATTCTTCGTTGTAGAGTACTGAACACATGCCCCTTCAATTGTTAACAATCGCGGCCTAACTAATGCATTCCTCTCATCTCGAATAACTTTCGCTGCTTGCACCATGGGATCATATTGAATAGCTATTGTATCTTCTAATGAAGAATTTTCAGAATCTGAATATTCACTGTCGTTACCCGTTGAATAATCTTCAACAACGTAACCATCATTCGCAATACGATGTTTCACTCTAGGAAGCGTATTCTCCAAATAGTCGCCAGTGCACAAATAGAGCTTTTGCACAGCTAACTCTAAATAATTGATAGGTTCGCTACTTGGTCGCGAGAGTCTATTATGCTGCTTAGCTAAACCAAATGCAAACCTTACACTTGATATAACAACTTCAATACTCATCCGAAACTTCTCCTCCACAACACAATGCCCATTGGTATAAAACTTGCATGTGAGCTCACTTAAATCAGATGAAGAGTTTAGGTCAGTGCGATTGACTACCAGCTTAGAAGTTCCTTGAAATAGAGAAGTCATATGCTGCAGCATTTTAATAGATACGCCGTGCCAAAAGAAGTCAAGCTGCTGTAATTTCAATTCCATAAAAATTCTCTGAGGGGATGGCTTGAACAAAGCTTGAGAAACCCTTCCACTTATGTCCGAAACAAATACCTTTGAAATTCTTTTTGTGCCAAGTTGGCACTGCATGTCAACAAAATGCTTCAAAATTCTTAAATTCATCGATATGCTGTAGTCCGCATCAAGAACGTCATATCTGCTTCTAAATTCTACAGTATTGTCGAACACTTCGGGATTTCCCAAGCATATCAATTTAAAGTTCTCTAAACCAAAAAATTGGACAGCACCAACCATTACAGTATAGGTATTGTCCCCCTCTTCAGCGCTTTCGACAATAATGTTGACACAGGAAATCACCAACGTGCAAATGCGTTCAAACCTAATTATGGGATTTGGAGAAGAGGTACCCCCAGTAAATATTTTATGCCTGAATTTATCTTCTTGTACATGAAATCGGTGTTTCCTTTGTCTTTCCTTCAATTTTTCTTCAGGAACTCCAGTTTTTAGATCTTCATTGAAGAAGCGTATGGAAACAGATTCTGCAGTGAAAAACAGCTTAGTAGTAAAAGGGTGCGATCGATGTTTCAAATGCAGTTCATCAAAGCTAATTGAGTTGTCTGTTGTCCGAGCACAAAAAGAATCAGAGATGGTTTTTGTTGTTTTAATACAATAAATTGTTACTAACCACGATCATTCCCAGAGTTTGGCAATCTGTACCGCTTCAGAAAAGCAGAATACTCATCCTCATACATTGTCTTCAGGCCAAGACATATTTCAAGAGGGCTGTAGCCATCCCCAAGTAATTTATCGATGGTGAAATTTCGAATGAATTTTATGTCTTCTGGATGCAAGTGTCTCTCCAATTTCGACAATCCTTCCCTGTATGATTTATCTGCTTCGTTTGAACCAATAGCCTTCGTCAAACACTTCCTGAGCAATTCTGAATACTTCAATTTGGGTTTCAGTGTTAATAATGCTATACTCAACTTGTCACTGTTGATGCGCGTCTCACCGAGCCTCAGCTTTTCAATCACCGCTTTTATGGCAAATTGCCACAGAAGAACATTATAGAGTCGTTTATTCTCTCTGGATTCATTCCCAATAATTGATTTCCTTAGTGGAAAAAGACGAATTTTTGTCATATGAAATTGTACATGATCCATTAATTCCATCAGTAGCTTGATTTCTCCCAATGAGGTGTTGACTTCAATTTGGCCCAAAACAATTTCCGCCAATAGAACAGCCCCATTCGACACTGAAAAAGGGTTTCGAAAAGAAGATTGCAAAATATCAGAGGAAACAGATAATTGGACCGGAGATAATATTAAGCCCAAATTACTGTTGCGCAAGTTATCCATATAAGCATCCTTGTTTTTAAAAACGATCTCCTCAGATTTGCGACAGTACAGTCTCATATTTCTGACTTTGAATTCTTTCGAAACAACTGAGATGTGAGTTTTATTGTAAAGCTTACCCTCATATCCAACAGCAGCGTTACAGAATGGCGTTTCGAACGACAACGATTCTATGAACATTCGCAGGGTAAACATGGTTGAGTCAGTTTGGGGAATTAAGAGGATAATGTTCAGCCTAGCATGGTAGAGGTAAGTAGCCTGAATCAATAAGATTTTGCTGTACTCACCGCTTTGCAACGACGTAAATTTGAGAAAAGATTAACGCAAGGGCTCTGCCCACAATCGTTTCAATTATATAGTTGAACCAAGAAACCCGGTTTGAACAACCAAGGAGTTTGAGCTCATCATCAAGAGTTTTCAACTGACCAAAAACGAGCAGATTACATAAAACTAAGAAGGTGAGTTTAGCAAAAAAATTACCACGTCCATCGTATTATTGCTGCCTGTCAAATTATTGATATTTACTGGTTCGTTGAAATCCAACTTCAAAACCAAATCCACCGCCTCAATGGCCGCCTCAACTCTTCCAAACCCATACCACAATGGAACGCTTAAGCTTATCTTTCCTACTGTTCCATCTTCCACAGATATGCTTATCCCTGGAGCGACCGACATGGTTTGATGTTTCAAAATCTACATTCGATGGAAATTGTAAGTGCATCTATTCCACAGAAGAGCATTGATTTTTTCTTACTATGCTTATTAGCACAATTGATGTATTCCAAATGGACACCTAGGTTTCGGACGATAACTTAAGACTGAAAGATGGAACACAAATAATTGACCTGAAGATTTTCCTCTCTGACATCTTCAATCCACGGATTGTTCTTTAACAATTCAAGAAGTTTAGTCCGAAGCGATATTGACATGGGAGGTAAAGCGTTCAATTTATGGGAAGAGAAGCATGAACATTCTAATCAAATAGGACACAAAATATTGTGTTGGAATAATATACCATATATACAACATGTGACTTGCGACATGCACAGCAGCAGCAGCCTGCAGCCGCACAGCCGCACGGAAGCACATCGTGCCACGTTGCGCGTCGCGCTTTACGTCGCGCATGAATGGTGCTGTTCAACAGTTCAATAACAACAACAGGAAACAGTCAAACCGCACTGCGGGAACTTCTACTTCTTCTCTGACTCTTCTGAGCCTGCTCGACTTCTCGCGAATGACGAATGACATGCATTCTTGTATTTTATTGTACTACTTTATTAGGCCTTAGACATAAAAAATTTTAGAAGTACTTTTATGGCTTACTATTTAAAGCATTACAATATGAGCAATTACAAGTAATACCAATGGAAGATCTTAGTGAATATGAAAGAATTAGATTAGAGAATATACGACGAAACAATGCGTTTCTCGAGCAACTAGGTTGCTGCAGCGCCACACGACCAAAGGATGATGACCCCCAACCGCTCCCCACAATAAAAAATGTGAAGCGCGAAGTCAAAAGGAAAAGATCCTTTGAAATAGATTCCACATTGCTTAGTTCATGTAGGCGCTCGCCTAGACTGAGAACTTTAGGTGACAAAGTTGTTGAGAATATCGAAGAGTGTTCAAGCCCTGATGATGTCAAACGTGATGAACAACAAATGATTGATTATGATGTGATGCCTGCGGAATCAACAGACCTTGATGACCACGAATTTGAAATATTTGTTGAACTTAAAGCATGGCGTTTACTGAAAAGTAGAGAGTTGGAATTGGAACCATATAAAATTGCTCAAAATCGGACAATTGCTGAGTTGATAAGGCGCAAGAGGAATAATCCTTTTTGGGGAAGTAACCAACTTTCAAATGAAGTCATTTCCACCGATCTTTTGGAGTGTTGGGGTATAGGACCCACGAAAGCAAAGATTGGAGGGTTTGGCTGGGAGCTGAACTGTTTTTTTAACGGCAGTGAACAATTGTTGAGTCACCTTACTAGAAGTCGCGACTTGTTGGACACTACTGAGATCATGTGTGATGAAAGTCGATCGCACAAAGATGTTAGTCCTATTATCAAAGGAAGCAATTAGTGGTAATTAGTGAAGTAAGTATTCACTAAAACAGATATTATATTGTATTAGTAGAATGAAAATTAAAACCACAAGACGGACAACTTATGACAGTATCTACATACAACACACAAAAATGTACATTCAGTTCAAGATAACACAAATATTCACACGATTATAAACAAAATAACACATGAACTGAAAATCCAACATAATTCAGTTTTTTCACGCTACTCACGAAACTGATGATGCACAGAATGCAACGTGATTCGACTACGATATTGAGCATGATGACGAAGCTCCATTTGCATCACCCATTTCTTTCAAAACCTGACATATTGCTTTATTTTTTGCTGCAAATGCGATATCCCATGCAGTCTTTTCATCCGAATTTTTAGCCATTGTCAGTGCAGTTTTCTTTTCGTCATCTCCAGTAACATGCTGCATTAATACCCGCACAGTATCAACACGATTTGCCTCAACTGCACTGTGCAGCGCGTTTGTTTTAAGAGTTGTTTCTGCCAGTATATTTGCACCTTTGCCTAACAATAACTTAACAATTTCGGAATGTCCGCTAATTGCGGCCCAATGAAGGGCAGTACGACCACTTTTATCCACCTGGAAACAAGAAGGGATCAAAACTAATATAATTCTATTCTGGTAATACGTACCGCATCAATTTCGGCGCCAATATCAAGAAAATACTGGCATAAATTCAGGTGACCAGCCCCGGCTGCACGATGCAACGGTCTCCTATCGGAGGCTCCAGGATCATTAACAGTGATGGGAACTTCTTCACCTGCTGAACCTTCAATCAACATTTTACAAGCTTCTAAATCGCCTTTGTGGGCAGCTTTATGCAAATCATTATCCACTGGCATTCTTGTACAGGTGACCAATGGTGAATGTTGATGCCGTTATATATAATATCTGCACTGCATAAACTGTACAAGAGTTGATGGATTGTACAGAGGGGTAAGGGATAGAACTAGTGATCAAGATATATATGATCGCAAAGAGATTGTGGATTATTATTCCATATAACGACACCTAAGGCATTAATAAATATGTATACATGGGAAATCACGCACCGGATCTTTCGGATCCAACCGTTTCAAGGCACATGAATTTCCAGAAAAGTTTAGTGCACACAAAAATCCACGAAAAACTGTAATCTAACCGTTAAAATTTCCCACATCCCATCCATCATTTATAAAAAACATATTAGTAAATTAATTAAAATCAATTATTAGATGGGGAAATACTCCCATTGATGCTCACTATGGTTTACGAAAAACTTCTGCTTTAGAATATGTCCAACCCAATATCGATTGAAGAAAGTCATTGGCTTGATGCATTTCAGCAAAAAATAAAAAAGAGGAATTTCGAGCAATTTGGAATTTTGCTCTTCAATTTTCATGATAGTACGGCAGAACAAAAGACACTTCTTCACAAAATTCTGTTTCAAGATCACACTTCTGTTCAATTTTGGTCTGATTACATTCAATATGCTTGCAATAACTTTGATAAGAAGAACCATCTACAACGCCTTGCGAATAAAGCATTGGAATTTCTCGATGAGCAAATTCTGCGAGATGACTCGTTATTTCTACGCATACACTTGCACTCTGCAAGGCTCAAGAGGTAGATTCCTTTTATCCTTGGTACGTGACTTTAGATGACCAAATTCTTCTAGTACGAATGAAGAAACACTCCGATATTTCCAAAATACTCTGTGGAAGAGGCAGATCGGCAAAAGTCATGCTTCGTTGTACTTGGCGTGGTCTGAGTTTGAGAACCTTGTCAATGGAATTGAAAATGCTGTTGGTATTTTACAAAAGGTATCCACGAAGACATTGATTATCTAGGCTTTGCATGATGTTATTTTTGTTGTCCTGCAGGGTATTGCAGCCAACGCACAGCCCCAACAATTGTTACTTGAAAAATTAGCATCGCTGACCGGGAATAACACGAAATCCCCACATGAAGATCAACTAAAGAAATCATCAAAATCTAAAATGCGCATTCTTTTTGATAATGGAGAAGTGCAATTCAACGCTAAAGTAGGTTTTGTCCTCACTCCCCTATATTTTGTATGTAATCTACAAATTGCTTATTTTCAGATTTCTGACGTGAATCAAAATGAGCACACTGGCAATATTGACGAGAAGGAAGAAGATGATACCAAAACTCAAAAAATACCTATGCTGAACTCAGGAAAGATCCTCGAGAAGACCCGGGAACATGGAGTAGTTTTGAGGAAGTTGAAAACTCCAAGTTCAAGCAGCCTTGGGAAATGCCAAAGGGTGTTTAGGGAAGGAGAGTCGAACACAAAGACACAGGAGAGTCAAAATTTTGGTTCAAAAAATGAACCACAAGACGATGAATTGTCAATTGTTCAGGCAAAATCATCGATTATTAGTGAAAACAACAATTCTGTTCAACAAAAGAAAAAGCCTGATCTTTCCAAGTACATGGATGATACGCTAAAAAACTTCAATCCAAGCCTACGATTATCGAAAAGCACATCGATTCCAAGTAAGCAAGGATTATCAGATTCAGTAGTTGCCATGGGAGTATCAGAATCACCAGCTGCACATCTCATACGACAACCCTTTTCTGTTATGGAAACGAACGTTGAGATTCCGATAGTGTTTGCCCCACAAAATGTGGAAATGAAAAACATGGCGATAGTTAAATCCAATTGTCTTGGCGTTTCGAACAACTCTTCATTGCAGATTCCTCTGGATGTGAACCATAGTTCAGCTGGGACGGCTCAAGATCCAAACAAAGAAATACTTGATGATGTGGAAGGGGAAACAGTGAAGATGCCGACACAAGAAATTAAAAATGCATTTGCTGCAATTTCAAAAGACTCCATAAAATCAGCCGCTAAAAGAAAAAGAGTGTCATTTACACCTCAAGATGAAGCATGTGAAGTCATTCAACGAAAACAAAAAGAAATGCGCAAGGAATCGTATCAATCGATACTTTTTGATATGAACACGTGTTCAACATCACAAATTGCTACTGACAATGGTATATTTTCAGATCCCCAAAAATACATCACTATTTGTGGCAAACGATTTGTACAAACTTCTCTGATGGGAAAGGGTGGAAGCAGCGCTGTGCGGCGAGTAATTTCATGCGATGATGGAGCAATATATGCATTGAAAGTAGTGGAAATTAAAGATAATGAAGATTCTGATTCTGTTTTTGAGTCATATGCAAACGAGATAAATCTATTGAAAAAATTAAAAGGAACGAGCCCGTACATAATCGATTTGGTAGATTCAGAAATATCTCGAGAAGATTTGACGGTCACAATGCTGCTGGAAGCCGGTGATATTGATTTAGCGAAATTGTTGACTCAAAAGCTAAAGATCTCTGGAGCAATAGGTAATTGTGGTCTTGACCCCATTTTTTCTCGAATGGTCTGGAAAGAAATGCTACTGGCGGTTCATCATATTCATGAACATCGAATCGTACATGGTCAGTATAATCTAATATGATTGCTATTTTGTTTCTTTACACAGTCGTTGTGCAGGGGATTTAAAGCCTGCAAATTTTGTATTTGTAAAAGGCCATTTGAAGTTAATCGATTTTGGTATTGCGAAGAGCTTTTCGTCTGATACAACGAATATATACAGAGACTCGCAGATTGGAACCGTAAGTTGGTTTTGTATAGATCGATAGATGGATTTATTTGCGATTGTATTTTTAGGTAAATTATATGGCTCCCGAGGCAATCGCACCAACTCCAGAAAGTATATGTCACAATCGAGAGACTAACAATTATTCAATGAAATTAGGAAGAGCCAGCGATATTTGGTCATTAGGTTGCATTTTATACCAAATGATTTACGGCCGACCACCTTTTGCCGCATTTACTACAGTCCAGAAACTTGCGGTAATTCCCAATCCAAATGTCGAGATTCCATATCCTCCTTTTGATGATCTTGATGCACTTGATTCCATCAAATCCTGTTTGATCAGGAATCCTAAATATCGATCTCCAATTGTTGGACAACAAGGATTATTGGCTATGAAATATCTAAGTATACCTTACCACGAGAACTCTGTGGTCAAGGCTAATAATAATGGTGAAAGAGTAGAAAAGAATCCAATAGTTTTTGACGAGAGTTCAACGTTACGAAAGTTTGCTCCTATGATGATTGAAAGTATAAAGTTGTCATTGTTTGCAAAATTGGGAGATCACATTGATAAAGCTGCTTTGGACTGTGCATTTATAGGTATTGATGTTGGGGAGATGGTACAAGCTGCGATGAGTGGATCGGCACTACCGAAACTTCTCCCCAGCAGAAAATCCGCACCAACAACAATCACCACAACTAGAGAAATTGTGGGACCAACCAATATATCACCTGCTGCATTGTTACGATCTGACAGTTCTGATAAGGAGAACCCGCCAAGTTCAAAGATTATTCAGCATACTTCAGTTAAGAAGAGTATAGAACCTAAAGATGGGACATCAAGAGAACACAATTCAACAAAGAGTAGATCCCCCATAAAGATACTTCCCTTATCATTGAAAGAACAGATCCAAAATGAAAGCAATAAGTTGAGAAACATTCAATCGGTCGAAGGTATTGCCCATATCTCAAAGTGGCAACGACCTGTTATGGAGCCTGAACCAAATGATCTACGAGCTGCTTTGGAAAAACGAATTGATCAAATGAGGTAAGTATCAACATATGATGGAATGATCATATTGATAATGTGATTTATCTTCGGAACAGAAAATTTTTGTCTGATGACCAAGAAAACCAAACTGCTACAGAATCGATCGATTTAAATTTTTCTTACAATTTTGTGTGATCGATATGAGAGCATTCATATGTACTTCCTCACGATATATATAAGTCGAAAATAGAAATAATCAAAAATAATCAAAAATAATTATTCGTATTGCATTGTGACTACAAATTGCAACATCAGGTTTCATGTTAGTGCCCTTTAGAGAGATTATTGAAGTGTGACTGGTGGTGATCACTGAAGATGTCGAATTGTGATGGATTGTCGATAGGAAATCAGCAACACATTGAAAATGAGCTTGTATCGGCTTCTTCACCAGTCTTCTTCTCCTAAAAATCCATTCTTCAGTAATAATTGGACATATATAGTAAGTGATGATATCCTTCAAACCGAACGTTTCTTGATTGAGAATTTGTGAGATAACAAAGATGGGCAATTTCCGTTCGAGTGTTGTTATGTGCAATCTCAGCCAAAACCGCCTATTGGCATGAGAAAAATCTATGGTTCACAAGAGTGGATTTATATAACGATGATAATGCAATGTGGAAGAGTGGCTATTAGAATTCTGTTTTCATCCTGATATTTATATGCTGGTGGACCTCTATGAAAACAACATTTACTGAACAGAACTGTTTGAATTTCAACCATGAGCAAAGCCCATCTTATATATCGTTCTTGGTCACTCTCAGGATAATTTGACCTTATGTGATGTTCGCACTTTAAACATCTTAATCAAGCAATTAGTATTTGGAAAGAGAGTTTCATTATAACTCCTCATTTATTGTGATTACTACTGCCATCAAACTTGAAAATTGTGGTTAGTGCTGAAAATTCAATATTATATCATAGTAACCATGAAATTAAACCAAATGGTAGTATTAATAATAGATCTCATGCTTAAATTAAAATGATGCATCTGGATTTTACAGCTAATAGTTCTCATTGTGTGCTCACTAAAATCAAGCATTTCGTGACTTTTGCATTTTTCTATGGTCTAACTCTCTCGAAAAAGGAAAGATGATGTAGCTATGATGAGCACGAGAGAGAATTGCAATCGCCTATCCTTACCAAGGAGGAAAGTGAGTGGTTGAATCACAGCACAGCGATGAACCAATCTTTCAATTATACAAAACCATGGGATTGCTGGAATCTCATGCGGTGCAAATCGAAATCTCTGGATCCAGTTGCAATATGTTGATGGTTGTATTGGATTTTGCTTTTAAACCACTAAACATGAAATGAAATTTTGAAAACTGAAGAATGTGTCTATTTTAAAGCCCGCTTTTGAGCAGGTGAATGTGCTACAAAATGTTACGATCGATCAACATCAGATCTATGGTAAGCGTATCTATGGGTTTACGTGTTTGCTACTCGTTGTTTGGGCCTTCTTAGCAATTAAATACAGGATTTCTGAGCTCATACAATATACAATACCAAATAGAGCAGGCCGCAAAGCAATACTAGCAATACAAAAAATGGCTGAGAGCACGTTAACTCCAATTCCCTAATACATAGAAAACAATTGTATTATTGATTTCCTAGGTCTTAGAAACAGTTTTTATTCATTATTGTACGGCTGTGCGTGCTGATGTCTCTGATGTTGCCGTTACGCCCTCGGGCACATGGCGCTGCTCTCGCCTGCTGCTGTGGTTTGGGCGGCGCGGCCGCTGCGCCTGTGGCCGGCTATAGAAGTAATTATTATTTGGAAACTTGCACAACTTTTGTGGACATGCATCAAGAAATCCTGGGATTATAGCTTCCACCTTATTGTATTGTAATCGAATGTATCATATCCTTCTGTTTTCATAAGTCAAGGAGATGCGGGTCTATAACATAATTGAGGACAATCCTGTTTTAGCTGCCCAGCCGGGCAACCAAATATATTTCTCCTTAAGACATTTTCCAGATTTACGACAATCTATGAATCAAGCAAACAAAAATATTATATCATCGGGAGATCATGTGCTGACAAAACAGTATCGGTTAGGTTCTGCATATAGGAGTAAATCACCACTTGCACGGGAGCGGATCGGTAGACACAACGGAGAAAAGATATACGCCATTCAGAATAAGATGGATTCACTAAGACACTCATCTTGGAAGGAGTTAACGATACTTCGGGATGTGAGAGATCAAATTCGATTGACTACAATAGCCAACAGACGTCCAGCAACATCCAATATTGAGGTTGCAACGTTTCGACCACGAATTCGTCCAACAACACAATCCTTGTGCGAAAAACCCACATCCCTCACTGCGACACAAGTCATTCCATGCTCTTTCACTCCTATAGAGACAATGTCAACCTATGATAGAGTTTTAAAGAAATTTCAGACATCTGGTTTTCCTGGGATCTTGGACAAGCATGGTCAATATGGTATTGATGGAGACGGATTACTGGCAGTCTTGGGAATATCCCGACGTATTCCACGATCCTTCAAGACCGCTGAGTTGCAGGATCTTATTTTGAATACTTTAGGTCTACAGTTTACCGAAAAAGAAATCGATGAACTACGAGAACGTGTTCTTACATGAAGTAATGCAATTCTCATTAGACTTTGGGCTTGTTTGTTTAGTTATGTGCCAATTTAGTATATCTTTACATTTTCAGTTGAACCATATTTTTACCTATGTGCAATACGCAACCCTATGCAGTTGTTAGAAGAGAAATTATTACAAGTTCAGTTAAGAAACTATTACTATCAATATTATACACAAAGAAACAAATATGAAACATATTGAAGCAACATTTAAATATAAAACAGCTAGGAGAAATCCCATCACTTTGGAACATCATCTTTATTTTGTGCAGAGCTATTGTTAATAGACCCAGAAGAATTTTGTGGTGCTGCATCTCGATCGGTTTCTTCCTTGGATGGATCCTGCAATTCCTTTAACAATACTTCCCGTGATCTGAAGACTTTCGATTGCAAATAAAACGATCCACCTTTGCCAGGATCATTGGCATCAAACAATTTCTTATATCTCTGAAAATCAATGATTATCAATGACCACGGTTATAAAATTACTTGATACCTCTTCCACTTTTGCCACGTTCATTTCATGCTTTTCGATATGCATGATTTTCATGGCTTCATCCGGTTGCATCTTTAGTCTCATTGCGCGAGCAGTAGCATTACTGGCTCCTCCACCCGCCTTCGCATCTGCAATTTAATTTAACGATTGATAAATAATGGATCCATCGGTCATCAACATAAAATAAAACGTACTTCGCAATGCTTGTTGATAGGCGTTGATGAAGGCACGAGTAAATATACTCGCACCGTTTATTATTAATTGAGCAATTATTCTAGATGACATCAGAAGGTACAACGATGATCATAAACAAAGAGAAGAAATTGTGACAAACAATTAATAATGCCAATATGTACATGATATGGGATAGACATACAGTAATAATAAAAAGAGAGAGGGCAGGCGCAGCGCAGGGCAGCAGCCGCGTTTTTAATGATTGGGAGCTGGTTATTCACAAATAACCGGCGGATAAAACCAAATGAATTAGACTGTTTCGTTTTAGAAGTACTATGTAATTATTAATATCAAAAGGAAGTAGATATCAATAATATACAACATCCATTAATTATCCCTTAACAGGATATATGTGCACAAATATCTATATGATGTCTACAATATGTACAATCTTGTGGAACACTGCTATCCTAGCCGCTGAGCAAGACCTAACTTTGCCAGTTGCTCTCCCAACCTGGCATTTTCTTTAAGAACCAACCGCAAATTTGTATGTTCATCAAGTTTACCAACCCTCGTGATATCCTTCACGTTAGATGACTCTTTCCTTTTAACACAAGGAATTTCACCAATACTTTCGATTTTCTTTCGAAATGCTTCTTGTTGTTTTTCAAGCCTTTTCTTTTCTTTTGCAATCCATTTACATGCTGCAGAATTGGCTGCTGATATGGTTAGATGCCTACCAAACAATGTAATTTTTGCACCAATGAACAAATCATGCATTTCTAAGCAGCCATATGGCCCTTTCAAAGCGGTGTACGTCCATGTTGCATCAATACCATCGAATTTGATCATAGTTGTTCCATTTCTCTGGTATCGAATAGTTAATCCGTACATGCTCACATCACCATTAATATCTCTCTCCGTCCATTGACAATGGTAATCATAGTTTATTTCTTTCACGTTCGACAAATCAGGAAAGTTTACTTCTGTTCTTGTTCCAAAAAAATCGTTCAAGGTTGGGGAGGATGGTTTTAGGGTTCCCTCTTCTGTGTCTTGCACCACAAATCCAACAGATGCCGGTCGAGACATGGTAGTTTCTGCTCCATTCGAATCAGATGAAAATTGCCTAGAAGGAGTTCTCATAGATGTTGAAGGTGCACCATTATTGGTAGGAGCAAGTGGGGTTTGAGTAAATTTACGAAGAAATTGATGGTATGGATGCTCCATTGCTTCTTCTCCCGATATGTCGTTGACAAAAAATTCTAATCCGTCACGAACTTCTTTTCTCCAATTTGGAGGCATCAGTGTTTCCAAATCATCCATCGGATACTCCATCTTGCATATTCCCAGCATGAACCAAATACAATGGTTAAATGTGCAGCATTAAGTAAAATGGAGAGAAAAAAAAAACACTATCTTTATTCCATTTGGTTATTATTATCCTGATGATACCGATATATGTACAAGAAGCCAAAAATGCGCCTGAGCGCTGCTGGCCTCTGGCTGGTGTCGCTGTGCACAGCGGCAGCAGCAGTGTGGAGTAGGTAGTGGCGCGTGAAACCGTTTTGGGTTTCTTAATCGGGGAACAGTGACCAATTTGGAAATTACAAGCTGAACATGTGTCAAAGCAGTTGGGTTCTTATGAAGACTGCATAATCCATAAAATGAACAAATAAAACTAACTACGGAGCCAGTAGTCGATACATCAAGACGTAACATATACAAATTAATTCTCCACTGCTGACATTTCTATGGCGGAGGCCTGATTCTGTTGAGGAGAAGATGTCGCCCCAACGGCTTCATTTCCAATTTTATGATCAATCTGACATAAACCAAAGACCATTAAAATCTAATATGTGAAACAGCCAATAAATTCATCACCTCTTGCAATATTTGATCGGGTCTGTAAAAGCTTTCTCTTCTTGCGGCCTCGAACACTAGATCTTTAACCGCAATTGTGGAGACCGTGATAAAAACGATTAACCAAAATGAACCACTTTGTAGTAATCGAGTCCAAACCTGCAAAATAATAACCAGTTAAGTTCTTACAGATGAAAAAAGTTACTTTCAAATACCCCAAAGAAGTTACTGTCAATATAAGGTGTGGTGGATACGATTACTGCAATGATGATCCACGAAAGCAGGGATATTGCAACTACCGCTCCAGCAACTGGGGTCCATTGGCATTGAATAATTAGCATCTGTCAGGATAAGGGACACTTAACACTAATTCACTGTATATATGAGACCGAATACCTTCATATTGACAACTATAATCACAATGAAAAATGCGGTTGCACCTAGTTGCACAAAGGACGCAAAATTTCCATATTCATAGTCAAAATTGTTCAACAAATATAGAGTCATCACACAACAATACACAGACTCAAAAATTGCATGGACTACCCACGACCAGAATTTAATATTCTAAGAGAACCAGTAGGTAAAACTATGCAAACTCAACATTGGGTAGTGCTGAACTTACACTGAAATAGACATTTGCGATGCAAGAACGATATAATTCAGGATATTGAATCACCGTCGATGGCAATAAATCTTCATCTCCTGTAGCATAGAGCAAGATTGGAATCGCAGTGTAGAACAAGTTATAAAATTGAATTGCTGCTTCAGTGAAAAATTTCAATCCTGAGTAGGCGTTGAAAAAATTATACCAAAACATCACCATCGACATTAAGATATTCTTGTAAAACATATAGCAAATCAAGTTACTCATGCGAATATAGTTATAACGACCATGCTTCAATATCAAAGGGGTCAAATATCTGAACTGAGCGATTGCGTAGTCAGATGCGTTTACAGCCTGAACACCCTCTTCACCACGAATACCAACCTGGAATTTAAATAAATAAGAATGGTTGCAATATTTCAAGCTACGTAAACTACTCACACCAACATGCGCAGCCGTAATCATAGCAACATCATTTGCGCCATCCCCAACAGCTAAACTGCGGACATTTGGCACATTATCCTTCACAAGACTGACAATCTCTCGCTTTTGATCAGGTGAGACGCGACAGCAAACCACTGCTTTGCAACATTGACTCAACAAAAGCAACAGATTCCGTGCCTTTGTGTCCGCCATTGTATGAATCAATGTTGGTCCATCGATGATTAGAGCACGAGGTTTTGCACCATCACGGAGAGGCTTGATATCATCGAGGGTAAAAATCAGATGATCTTCACGTGAGTCGTTGCCTACATCATTGCCACCCACTGAGTCAGCCTTGTAGCGCTATTAAACGTTCTTTAAAATAAATTTAACATTTTATAAATTTTCACTCACCAATATTTCTTTTTTCAAAACATCTGAAACAGACTTGACATCTGGAGCATTGTGTGTATTAAGGATGATTTGGTCCATATACTCAGTCGGTAAAACTAGATTGCATGCCACAGCAATATTAATGGCAGTTTCTTCTTTATCACCAGTCAACACCCAAACCTTGATTGAGGCTTGAGTAAGCTTTTCGATACATTCCGGAACACCATCTTGAAGTCTATCTTCAATTCCAGTTGCCCCAATGATATGCAAATCCTTTTCTATGAAATCTTCCAAGGTTTCGATATCATTTAATTCGCCTCGCTTTTTCTTTTCAAGCTCATTCAAATCAGTGTTCGCTTCATCATAATGTTTACTCCAGACATTAAATTGTTCATCATTGATCTCTTTTGCAGCAATGACCAGACACCGTAAACCTTCAGTGCAATATTGTTCTAAATGTTGAGCTGTTATTCCATTGAGGCGTTGATCTGGAACACTTCTTGGGAACATGATAGTGTCTGCACCTTTAGTAATAATTTTTACTTTCTTGTCAACATCACGGATTATAACGGACATGCGTTTTCGGGCTGAAGAAAATGGAATAGTATACAAAACCTCAACGTTTAAATCAGTATTGGTATCTTTCTCATGGATCACTACAATCTTGTCTCTGCGATCTTTAAAATCATAACCAAAGTAAGCTGCAGCGCAGACTAATGCCTCATCATCAGGATTTGGAGCTGACAGCTTGGTGTTACCATCTTCCATACGCTCAGGAATAACTTCATGGCAAACTGCAATGTACCGGTAAAATTCCTTAATCTTGGTAGCCTGTGTCACTGACGCAGATGCATGTTTACTTTTTCCATCATCTCCATGAAGATCCCGATTGAAGTCTGGATCATAAAAGGCAACATGAGGAACAGCAGTTTCTGCGGCTTTTCTCTCCGCTTCTAACACGTCTTCTGGTACCGGTTTATTTAATAACTTCCATGCAGCTCTACCAATTTCTGTAATACCTTTACCATACGAAACTCCGTTTATTGATGCCTTGCGGAAATTCATTACATTACAAGTAAGAGTTCCAGTCTTATCACTGAAAATGTGAGATATTTGTCCCAGCTCCTCATTTAGGGTCATAGTACGCACCACACAAAAAGCATCAAGTGGTTCATAATACATCGAATCATCTTTTTGCATTCCTTTAGCTTGAGCAAAGCGTACTAGAGCCATTGAAACGTATAATGCCACAGGAACAAATGATGCATGTAACAAGAGCATGTAAAAAAACTTGATGATAAAGGTCTTCCCTGGGGTAAGATCCCACTTCAGGTACCAAAATGAATCTATGTCCATGGAAGCATTAAAAATCACTTGACCTAATGCACCAGCAATGCATATGGTAAATAATAACAAAATCACACCAATAATCTGCTTCGTTGCTAGTGTCTCTAAATTAGAAGATTTGATCTTGGATTCCATCTTACTCTGCATAATTTTTACATCGTGCCCAGTATTTACAATAAAGCCTACCATGAAGTCCGTGCTACGTAAAACGCATCCTCTCAGAATAACGTTATTGGGAAAGATGGGGAACCGACCATAAACCTCTGATTCTAAAACTCCAGTGAAGTTGTCAATAAGGTTATTGGGATGTTCCATAGTTATTTTTCCGCGCAAGGAAGACAAATCTTCATTCGATTTTACCTGTAAATAAATATTAATTTTAAATTTGAATAATTTTTATGAAAGTAAGGCACCTTTCCAATTAAGCAAGGCAGCATACTTCGAAATTTCAAATTGGTTTCACCGTCCAATGATTTTGTTTCAATGTAGCACGCTCCCTTGGGCAATTCAGGATTAGGCTCCCACACTTGTACAACGACAACATCTGCGGGAACAGTTTGACGAGATTTTACTCTCACAAAATCTCCGACTTGCAGTTCAGACCACAATACTTCTTTGAAGTTGCCTGTTGAGCGATCGAAAACTTCCGTGACTGATGAGTTTGCCTTTCGATCAGCTTTATGGCGCTGAATATCCTCCATGGCTTTAAGCACGCCGGCCATTGTAAGTACACCAAACAAAGGAATCAACACAGTGGGATATCCACTTGTATTTGTGATTGCAGGGATAATTTGCAAACCCGCAATAATCAAAAAGTAACAATTTGCAAATTTTGTACGTGGATTGAATTCTTCCAGCAAAAATTTCGGCAAAAAATTCCACCATTCGTATTTGGATGTTTTGATTGAATTGGATACAAAGGAAAATTCCTGCTCTTCACCAATATGAACAATTCTTTGCGGCTTTGCTTCTATGTCTGCCGCAGTGGATTTAGGCCAATTGCGTGGCAGACTGGACG
>JACCEA010346839.1_pt1 | contig 21091 bp, 16 predicted proteins | sample 7449851 | NCBI WGS metagenome assembly JACCEA01 (sample SAMN15323453, study PRJNA562643) | freshwater metagenome | isolation source: river surface water | place: USA:Blue River Watershed | collected 2017-08-18 | reverse complement strand
TCCTGCATTTCATTATCTTCTGCATATAATTCCTGCTGTAGAATTAGCTTGGCGAATTCCAACGGCGCTAAATCAAACAAAGTCTGGTTCAACAAGAAAGATATCAGCCTAACCTCAAAGCTGCGGATATACAAAGCCTGCATCGTCCCAACCCTTACCTACAACCTTGGAGCGACAGCTGCCATTCAAACGTCCATGGAACTCCTCAACGCAGCCCATCGTGCCAACCTCCGCAAGATCGTCGGCATTTTTCATCCAAGACACATTACCAATAGCAGCCTCTACCGCATCTGTAATGTAAAACCAATGTCAGTATTCGTTCATCGGCAGCGTTGGAAACTCTTTGGCCACATCTTGCGGACTCCCTCCCAACGAATCTATATGAATCTTCATGACCAGCAGCAGCCCTGCTATCGAGGTAGAACTAGAACAACCCTGCCAAGTATTTCCGACCACCAACTAATCGAAGCCAAAACAATCCTCCGTACTATCCTCAATTCCAGCACGAAGCCCAAATACAAAGAAGCCCAAACTGTCCTTTCGAAACTTGCGCCAACCTCACCCATTCCCTCACCAACATTCGCAAAACGTGGATCCTCCTAGGCCACATTGTCTAACGAAACGAGTCCCTCAAATACGCGCGATTTATGGAAGCCCAACGAAAAGATTACTAGAATCCCAACGAAAGCACGCTGCAAATCAAAAGACAAGAGCAATCAGAGACACGAAAAATCAAGCCCCCAAGAAAGCACGGAATAGAACCCTAACTGCAGATCCCGATCCCGAAAGTTCTGTTCGCAGAAGACAAATGTAAAGAGCTACATTTCCTCCGCAGTATTAAACGCTGAGCAATCAAGCGTTGTAATCATCTTAGGTGTAACAGAATCTCATCGACTTATCGTACAAATTCGTTGGCCCTCTGAAATAAGAGGTTGCTAGTTAGTTCCCGTAATTAGTAATGGACAGTAGGTGAGGAGAGCCTATAATAAACCTATAAAACGCCCCGCCGCGACATGTGAGCACCTCACTCACACTACCCGATTCTGACAAACACACAAATAACATAACAAAAGTGCACATAAAAGCTCACTATGTATTTCGATATTGTGTGCTCAAAATTCCATTTTTACGAACTTTAATGGTTAATGAACGGGTCGAAAGAACTTTTTATACAACCAATCCCAAATCAACACAGTTTAATTTGAGAACTGCAAAAAAATTCTGTGAACTAAGTAACATAGTATAATGATGTAATATAAAATGTAAAGGCAAAACGAAGTACTTTCGCCAATGCTAAAGGGAAGAGTAGCGGTACGAGATAATCAGCGATGACAGGTGCGGTAAGTTGGGCTGGGACAGGAGCTGGATGGAAGCAAGAGCAAGTGTAGTTACAACCGGAGCGGCAGCAGGAGTGTCGCAAACCTCACTATCAAGGAATGAGTAGTCCAACTCTTCTTCATCAGCTTTTGATGGAGCTTTGGATCACAGGAGCAGATGACACAGAAGGTAGGGACATTGCTTTACTAGCGATAGATAGACAAAACAATTGCTCTTTTCACCGTCTTGTTCCTTCATCACTTAATATGCCGTTTACCCGTCATAATCTTTCTTGATGATCAAGTGAATATGAGACCTTTGTGATTGTTTCGCTACATCTTTATTATCTTGCTGTGAAGACAAACTTGTAGTTTCGGACTAGAGTCACTGAATACCGCGGTGCTCCAACGTATCTGAACCGTAGCCTTCATCACATTCTTGTACCGAACTAGTGCTAGAAGCAGCGCCAAGTCTGAACTCTGCCAGTTCCACCAAGTAACATACCAGCACCATCACTCGAGTAGCCGACACCAGATATTAAACCAGCAGCAACAGTGGCAATGTCTGATGCAACGACAGGAGCAGCAACAACGGGTGTGGTGGCTGGCGTGAACTGAACATATCATCAGATCATTTGATAGAATAATACCCAAAAGATTGGAACTAAACAAGAAATATGTGAAGTATCATTGCCGGAGGCATTTTCGTTAATCTTTCCGAGTAGAATGCAGCAAACTTCACAAAGAATGCACGTAATTCAGACATATACCACCGTTTCATGTAGGTTTCCGCTGTATCATCAATGAAGATAATCTTTGCTGTTTATGCCATCCAAACAATGCTATCGACCGTTTCATCCGTCGTGAGGGGGGATCCCTTCGATGTCTCAAATGACCGACCTTGCTCTATTGGCGAGCCAGACAGCTTGCAGTGAGACTGCAATCCAAAATAGGTGAAATGCGTTTGTTTGGAAGCAAAAACTGCTTTCCGTCCAGAATCGCAATAACAAAATAAATAAAATACAATATGGAATTCCAAATTGAGAAAACTAAAAATACTTGTACAAATTCCAAATTCGAAAATACTTCTATATCATACAGGGCCTGCTGGGCTTGGTCCGATGCCAGCAGATGTCGCCCCGCCGCGCCCACCCACCGCTGCTGTCGCCACTTGAAAAGCCCCGGGGAGATCGTCCCAGGGGGAGCACGGTATTGTAGGGTAAATGCATGGTAAACATTTTAATTGCCTAAATGGTAACGTAATAATTGATTGGTTAAAAGCAGCAGTACCCAGGTTTATGCAATAAAATGCTATAATGCCGTGAGTCATGGTGGAGGAAAATGAATTTGTTCAAGGATTTCTCTACACTAGTAAGGAGATGAAAATGCATGTGGATGGCCCAAAACATTTCTGCGATTTAACTCATTTTAAGAATATGACTACAAATAATGAACTATGTGAAGGAGATATGGAAAATTTTGTGAATTCTGGGTTCTTTTGCAAAGATAATATTGTGCCACCCGAATTTATTCGCAAAGCGCGAGCGTACATTAATGGAGAATATACTCGTTGGCTCAAAATAAGTCGGCGACAAGATGATTGGCGAATACATCTCTTGGTCGATTTAAGATGTTTGGAATATGAACCTGTTGAACATGCACCATTATTGGATCTTTTGTTGCAATCTCCGAACCTCCTGACGGTGTTGGAAGCATTGATGGGTTCAAAGCCATCTGGTATTTTTTACAATCAAGTTGCATATCGAACCCCATTGGTCAATCCGAAACCATCCATCATGGATTACTCAGTTGGAGCGGAGTATCACATTGATGGACAAGCAAATTGCTTTGGAACTCGCTTTCCTGATCCGTGGTCTGTATTGGTAGGAATCGCATTGGTGGACATCGAATCATTGGACATGGGTAATTTTACTGTTTTTCCCGGTTCGCACTGCTCGATGAATTGGGCCAACTACCCTGCAGAGAAAAGGAACAAAACTCTTCCATCTCTCGGAGATCCATTTAAGGTTTGTCTCAAAGCAGGAAGTGCTGTACTGGCTCATGTATTGTTGCCCCATCGTGGTGGCAAAAACATTTTAGCTGAAGGTCACCCCCATCTGCAGAATATTGACTACAACGAACTACCAAATATACCCAAAGGAACCAGGGAGATGGTCTTCTTTAGAATCCAAGCATCTCATATCGACTATCGCAACCCACATCGCAGTATGAAATTACTGAAAAGCCCAATGAGTGAACACCATCATTTATTGAATAGACTAATTGGTGCAGCAAAATTAAGGGGTTCTAGTGAAGACTCGGATGATGTCCAACATTGGTCAGCACTAAAACTGGTAGACTGAATCACTTTAAAACGATGTGAATGCTTATGTCTTAAATCAAATGAAATATAAATCTTCACAATAATTTCAAATAATGCTTTTTGAACAAATGATCATTTTGAATTTGGCAGCTATTGGGGGATACTTAAAATGAGCCTCGTCAAAAATAACTTTGCATTTTGCATCTCCACGAATACTCAAAGCAGGATAGACTTCATTGGAAGGCCTAATGCGATTGACAGCTGCTTCATGGGATAATTTTCCATTGATAGTAAAGCTAAGCATTGGAAGGTCCGTTTGGTCCCAATAAACGCCTATCACATCACCATTATGTATTTCAGCTCCTTTCAAATACCAAGCTGGCGAAGATTTATCCTCTTCACAATCTTCCAATGACAAAGAAAGGTCAGATGGCGCTTTTGGATTGAATCTCTTCACTCCAACGAATATTTTTGCGGATGCAGAAGTATTCATTACTGTAACCTCCCAGCGCGCACAGTCACAGTCTAGAGGACAACTTCCCAAACATGTTCCATCTCCTTTTATTTCAAATCCATTATCAGAAAGGCTGTGGGTTACCAACATATTTTGACCAGCTTGTCCACTTTTGCAAGTGACGGCAGCATTTGTCGTCGGCAATTCTTGATCATGGTTTAATTGGGACTTTCGCAAACAACAACCCATGGTGCAATATAATATGGATAATAGAAAATGGGGAGATGGAAATAAATAATCTTATGCTGAATGGCTCATGCAAACGTTTCATCATGAAACGATAACAGTAATAGAAGGATGTTGTGAAGGAATCTGGATTGTGAGACTGAGACATCTACCATGATGATATTGTACAATAGGGACATACCCAACAATACCAAAATGTGCTAGCACAGCGCCAAAATGAGCTGTGCTGTGGCCTCTATAAGCTTATATAATAATATCTGCTGGTACAATATCTGCTGCTCCTGCTGCTGCTGCTGTCGTCTCTGCGCTGCTGCTAGCTGGTAGGCCCCTGCTTTTCTGCTGCTCCGCGCCTTTACGCGCTCTTCTAGGCCTTAAGAGTCGCTAATTACAGTATGGTGTAACACCATATGGAGTGTGACAATTTTAATTCTTGTTGTGGGTATAAAAAAGGGTATTGTTCCAATCAGAATATGTATATTTGTAAGTTGTAATAAAACTTTCTATAATTATAATTATTTACAAACGTAATGATCACTTATCACCACTATCAAACGAACGGCCTAACCTTTCGTCAGTTCTCTATCTTACTCCTATTGTTTGGAATAATAAGTATGCAACACATCAATACAATACTTACAAGAGGAAAGAAGGTTATAGTGTTGCTAATACAATGGATATTTCTGTAGTTAAACCAAGACCATTAACCACATAATTTTCACTGATCAATGCGAAATGGAAGAGAGTAAACAATCAATTATCATTCAATCATAAACATTCCATAATCCGCTTCAAAGGAAATTTAAAAAATCTTGGAGTTGATCCGTGCAAAATGAATCTACACCTGCTTCAATGAGAAATTTTGCACGCTCGGTATTATTCACAGTATAACAAAAGATACCAAGACCAATTGACTTGGCACTACTAAGAAATTCTGGAGTAATGTCATTGTGATTTACGTGAATAGAAAAGGCTTCAATATCGCGACATTGCACCATCCAATTTGGCGTTTCATCAAGTTTATCAATCAACAGGCCCCTTTTAATATGAGGAGCAATTCGTCGAGCTTCTTTTAAGGAATCAAAGGAAAAAGACGAGAAAAGTGGACTCTGCTCGTCCCTCAAACCAGAGTAACGATCATAGAATATCGCTGTTTCGCGTGCCACAATTTCACCAGTCAATTTTTCAAACCCTGGACAAGGCTTGATTTCTATGTTTATCCAAATTTGATTATCGAAACAATATTTCAAAACTTCGCTGAATAAGGGAATATTTACATTTTGAAAGCTTGGACTAAACCAACTTCCTGCATCTAGTCCATTCAGTTCATCCCAATCTAAATCAGCGATCATAACCTTTTCTTTGGTTGGTATCTGAATTGTTCTTCCCGTGAATTCATCATGCATTAGTATTGGGATTTTATCCTTAGTTAGCATCACGTCGATCTCGATTGCTTTGTAGCCCTGCGATAGACCGAACGCAATTCCTGCCAACGTATTTTCTGGTGCGGCATTACCTCCTCCACGATGGGCAATAATTCGGGGGAAAATCCAACGCGACATGAGGGAACTATAGTATTGTAATAAATCGTAAGTATTCCATATTTAGTTAGGCCGTTTCCCTCATCATAATCATCCATCTTTACGTATCCACCCAAAAATATACTATAACATGTAATACGTAACTTGAATTTGACATTTCATACATAGAATAGAAGTATTTACTTACTGAGGCCTAAACGACCAACTCCATTTAAAAGGACTTTTCTTGGAGTCCCTTCATGGAGGCAGTGCCTAGTATCCTACAATCCACCTAGTATCTACAATCTGTATAGTATCATCTTGAATTTGCTCTATTTGTACGCTGTACAATTGTACTTTGATAATGGACTATAAATACTTAATTAAGCCTCATTTTACTTCGTTACTTCTACCCATCATCATCAGCAATACATACAATAATATGCTACTGCTCTCAACAAAAATATTGTACCATCCATCCCATGCAAGCTTTCCAAAATGGCAACTCAAGACGCTTCAGCTAGAAAGGAGGTTTCTGAAACTTGTTATGAATACCTCTTGGGTGAGATCGTAAATCTTGATCATCCTACAAACTCCAATGATCAAGCGGCAGCAATCACTCAGAGGTTGGAAACAATTGGACATGATATAGGCTATCGGCAAGTATATTGGTCAATGCCTGATTATGCCATTCTCACCCTTAAATTTCAGGTTGATTGAGAAACTTGCAAACGGGCATCGATTCATTGGAACTGATCCGCTTGATTTAATTAAATTTATATGTAAAGAATTTTGGGAGGAATTGTTCAAGAAAAAGGTATTTCTACGATTCAATCTTTCTTTTTGAGGGATTTACTCTAGTATTGCAGGTCGAAAAATTGCAAACAAATCACAGGGGGGTTTTTGTATTGACTGATTCCAAGTTTAAATGGCTAGAGCGGTATTCATCGGACGATATTACTTCAAAACAAGCTGCAACAAGGATGCTCAGCATACCATGTGGAATTCTCAGGGGAGCTCTTGCAAATTTTGGTGTTCTAGCTATTGTAAATGCAGATTTTAATAATCTACCTGCTTGTACATTCAATATTCGGGTGAAAAATTAAGTTAATTCATGTGGCTACTCATGATTGTATGACTTTACTTTGGTAGTGTGATGTAAATGAACAATTTTATTTTTAAATGTGTGCAAATTCGTAGTCCTTATCTGCACAGGGTAACGATGGATCAGTGAATTTTCTCTTCGTCTCTGTAAGGATAGAAATGTTTTATTATTTTACCCATGAAACCATTTTGCATTTAATTCAATAATGGCTCAGACATTGTTGAAGGGAAAGGAAGCTGACGAGAGAGAATCTCAATCATATCGACTAGTAACTGATCTACAGTCTGCTGGGATAAATGTAAATTTGTTTCACTACTGAATGCAACAAAAACATAAACGATTTCTCACATCAGGTCGCAGACATAAAGAAGTTACAAGAGGCAGGAATAATGACGATTGGAAGTGTACTGCAGTGTGCATCAAGAGATCTGTTGACAATTAAGGGATTGACTGAAGCAAGGGTCGAAAAGATCCGTGATGCAGCAAAAAGACTAGATTGCAGAGGAGCAACTTTTAAAACTGGAACGGAAGTGAAAGAAAGAAGGAAAAGCATTTTTCATATTACTACTGGATCCTCTGCTCTAGATAAGATCCTCGGTGGGGGAATCGAAACTTCATCAATTACCGAATTATTCGGAGAGTTTCGAACCGGTAAAACTCAGCTTGCTCATACAATCTGTGCAACATGCCAGCTCTCGTTTGATATGCACGGTGGCCAAGGAAAAGCTATCTATTTAGATACAGAAGGAAACTTTCGTCCGGAAAGAGTTGAAGCGATTGCAGAACGTTTTGGTCTGGACGTTGAACAGACTTTAGACAACATTATTATTTGTCGAGTGTTTTCTCACGAAGAGCAAATGGGTAAGAACAAACTACACGATTATGCTACAAATTAGTTTATTCATAAATAAAACAGAGGTTGTTAAGCCCATTGCAGCGTTGTTATCTGATGCCGAGCAAGGACCATTCAGACTTCTAATCATTGATAGCATCATTGGTAAGTAGCTGATATTTACACACACTTTTCTCTATTGAAACTTTGTAGCTCTCTTCCGAGTAGAATTTTCAGGGAGAGGGGAATTATCTGAACGACAGCAAAAATTAGGTCAGCATTTGAGTCATCTAGTTCGACTGGCTGAAGAATTCAACATTGCAGTGGTTGTCATCAACCAATGTATGGCGGATCCAGGTGCACTCTCTATGTTTGGGCCAGTGATAAAACCTGTTGGAGGTCATGTCCTCGCTCACGCATCTACGACAAGGGTCATGCTGAAGAAGGGAAAAGGAGAGCAAAGAATTGCGAAAATTTTTGATAGGTAAAATTTCTTTCAACTCATACAAAAAGGGATGCTAAATTCCATTTAGCCCTTTGATGCCAGAAGAAGAGGCAACGTTTCAAATTATGAATGGTGGCATCGAGGATGTATCATAAGCGAGCGAAAGGGTCAAACAATTTTCATGCTACTGGTGAGAAGGCGGCAGTTTCCCATTATATTCTTGATATTCTTCATCATTATAATCATAGGCAAGCATAAATGTCGCTAACTGATCACTAATTTGACGTCTCATCAGCACCAGCATTTCTTCATCGAATCTAACCTTAATCTTGTTCAGTTCATGGAAGCTTTTGATTTCGATAATATTCTTTAGTTGCGCAGAAAAATGAGGAGAATTTTCATTATCTTGCTTTGATGGCGTTGATTCACTATGTCCATCATCGCTGCATACATTTTCATTTCCCAACATAAGATGCTTCATTTGCGCCAAGATTTGGGCATTAATTTTTCCCGTTGACGATGATTTGTGATCATCAGTCAAAGACTGTTTATTTGCATGGTCAAGTGATTGTGAAATAGTAAGACTCATGGCTAGATCGTCAACATGACTATTATTCAATGGATGTGAAACACTTGACCCATCAACTTTCCCGCTCTCAGACTCAATCGTAATATTGCTTTCATCTATCCACCAATCTTCGACCTTTTGCCCAATAATCTTTTCAGCAACTTCGACGGAAAATATATCCATCAGCACTCTTTTTAGACTCAGTATGGTAGGGAGCTGGGAATCTTCAGCTTCCATACCGCTGCTGAGTTCAATATCATCAACTGGAGAAGAGTTGAGTTGCTTAATAGCTTGATTTTTGCGTTGATCTTCCTGTTCTCTTCTCATCTTCAGTCGTTGTCTGGCAATATCATCGCGCTGATAAGCCTTTGCCATAACCTCAGCCCAAGAGACAAAGTGGAGAATAGCAACTTTCGCTCTTTCAGGGTTGGTTGGTAAGATCTCTAGATTACTAGCGGTTTTATATGCGATATCAGGATTTCCCGTCGTGCCGCTGTTGGACACTGAAACATTCTCTTTTGAAGAATTACTCATATTCACTGAATCTTGATACCAATTCAAGATATCTGCAAAAGGATCAGCTATTTTCGACAACATATCTTTATCAGTATTACTGACATCGTAACGCTGCTCAGCTGCTAAAATAATTAACAAAACCGAGGACAATTTTTCCTTGGTCAATTGTGACGCAATTAAAGCTCTAAACTTCTTTTGCTCTGATGTCGGTGGGGATCGACCCAACACCCATGAAACGATATTTAACTGCTTCTCTGTACACCCTTGATTTAGTAGATGATACAAGGTATCAAGATCGTAAGATCTTTCTTTTTTCCCAACGATAGACGTTTTGGGCAAGTCATTCAAATATGACAAATCAGAAGGGCTCAAATCAACCTTATAATCCGTCCCAGTATAGCAGGCGATTCTTCTAGTTTCATTCTTGCGAAAGTGATTGAGCTGAGAAATAGATTGTGGAATATTTTGTTTATTACGTTTCGATAGAGATGCGTCGAGCAAGTGTTGGGCGGGAAAATAAATTCCACTAGCTTCCATAAACCCTTGTACAAACCGAGTCAAATCCCTATTACACAATTATTATAATTGTATGAAAATATCAAAATATATGTAATTGGCAGTTTACCTATAAATTGGCTTCTGGGCATATAAAGAAGAGCCACTCACAGCTTTCGACCAATCTCTAATGATCCTATTGGGATCACAACAATCAGGTGCACAAAACAAAGATCCATCGATCGGAGTATTATAATTAACATTATCTATTTCTGATCCATCTGATTCATTTTCTGGTGAAGTCCAATGATGCAAGATCCAATTATTTAACGACCGCAATATTTGCAGTGAAAGCAACAATTCATTCATATGTGAAGTCCCTTGACATGACAAGAACTCCTGAGCAATTGGGAAACCAATTTGACGAATAAAAAAATCATCAATATCTTCATAATCTGCACCTGCTTTCCCCTTATTATTTCCCGTTTTCATCGAATTGTGTAATTCTGTCTCTTCACAACTTGATATAAACCTTGAAAATCGCTGAAGTGGGAGGGTTATCCAGCCACCAGCGATGGCCGTGACTTCTCGATTGTGCAAAAATGGTTGCAACGTAGAAAATAACAGAGTTGTCGCTTCCAAAACTTTGCATGATTTGCTGGAGGTGACAACAGTATGAGAACTCTTTCCCTTCCGATTATACAATTGATCGACAATATTTTGGAGACAAGGATGATACATATCGGACAAAATTACACCGCTGAAAGTCCAACCTTGATTGATTCTCTTTAGAAAATGATAATATCGAATTGCTTCTAGCCGTCGCCGTGAAACTGAATCTTCAAACACCTGCAGCATGCGAGTCGACCAACGGTCTCTGAGTTGTTCCACTATTGCATGAAGCCGGTTTTCATACAGTTCATTGCCGCCAATAACTTTTTGTAGTGACATTTGTTTTCTTACTTTGATTTGAATCTTACCAAGCTTTTTGATCATTGCCACAATATTATCATCAACTGAGCTACTTCCACTTTGATTCCCTGAAAATAAAGAAAACATAGACAGCTTGTGACTTCCATTCATCGTCGAAAAAGAGTAGAAGCTACTTTTGAGAGTCTTGACAGGAGTTTGAGGAGTGTACTCGTCCACAGTGTTTTGTGTCGATTCCTTCCCAATTCCTTCGAACTCATCTTCCACTTCATTCGTATCAGACTCTAATCCATCAACATCAGATCCTTGCAAATCATTCCATTCGTTTTGATCTGCGGTAATTTCCATCGTGGGAAGTAATTGTTCATTAAAGTTTTGTTTCCCGTCGGTTGGCAAACCCACTATGGGTTTTAGTAAAAGTTTGCATCTACCAATAGGAAATTCTTTTCCAGTTTTGGTAGCAATTACTAACTCAAACAATAAACAAGCAGTTTCACTGGGCTTCGCTCTTGTGTCATTACATCCAGTCATATCATCGTGAGAAAAAGTCAAGCCATGTGCTTTTAATTTGAAAGGAGGGGAATCTAAACTTCGCGACTTCCACAATGTCTTTGTCGCATCAACTTTCCCACTGAGGTCATCCGTATCGCCTTTTAAAATTCTGACAAACAGATTATAACAACTCATTTGCTTTAACGCTTTTTTGTCGTATTCTAACAAGTTAGGACAACTGAGTTTGAACAAATAAAAAAAAGTCTTTTCGTTAAAATATGGCCTCTCCAATCTCAATTTATCTTCATTTGGTGCAGTGTCCGAAAAGTTCAAGGATATAAGTGGGTTTGGGCTGAATAATTTAACGACCCTTGTTACCTTATCCACTTCGGTATGTACAAAAAGGTCACCTAATTGCTTGTCACCTCTACACAAGGCAAAGTTGGAAATACCACCACAAATATCACTGATAGGAATATCTATGCTTGCCACAGTATAGCCTTGAGATAATCTCATTTGATCGCCGTCATACACTGTCACCCGAATGACTTGATTTTCTTGATAACCAACCATGAAGGCAACAGTAAAAATCGATTTCGAAAAACTGACTTCCTGGTTGACAGCACCCTCTTCAGTATCTGTCAGTCCCAAATGAGTAAGTACGCCATTAATGATAGTTTCAACCTTCACAAATCCACACCATTTACTCGAATTCTTTATGCTAAACCAAAAATGAAGCTGAGGATAAACTAAGGCTGCCATGGGGTCATTCCCATGAACAAACCAAGCGTCAAAACTATTCGGTTCATTGTCTTTAGCACTCTGCATTTTGTGATTCTGCTAAAAAATACAAAAAAAAAAAAGCGATTCTACATTATGAACTAAATTTCCATTATCCCATAGATAGAGGTTTAATAAAATAAAGAAGAAGAAGCACAAATTGAGACTCTCGCCTCTCTGGTGTTGCGGCTGGCGCCCTGGGCGCTGCTCTGCTGCTGCGCATCATCATGATGATGGAATACAATATAAAAATAATAAGAAGAATAACACAATAACACCATAATTTTGGAACAAAAACTTACAATGAATTATTCTTGCCGTTGCATCCTTTAATTAATAATATATTATTTGGGTATAAAAGTGATAATTACAGCGACAACAGAGTTAAAAGAAAGAGAAATGTCAGCAGAAGAAACATTCAAGTCCAACGCTCTTTTGAAGAAATTGTCAAATTTGACGAAACGTCAATTAATTGACATATTGGCGAATGTTGTGCACAAGATACCAGCCACAGAATTAATTGTAGTATCGGCGGTGGAAAACTTCATACTCCAGTCCAAGACTGATTCGACGGCAGTAACATCGGTTGGGTCGGAGAATCACAACAAGAAGCCGCCGCAATTTGAAATATCGAAGTAATTCATGATACCGTAGTCTTGTGAAATATTCCATTGAGTTGTTCGATAATTTTACAGATATCGACAACGACATATTGCTTTGCAGATCCAATATGATGGTACAAAATACTGTGGCTTTGCATCTCAAGAGTCAGATACAGGAATCGAGAACTTATTATTTTCGGCTTTGACAAAAGTTAATCTTATCGGTGATCCGAAGGTATCTCACTGCTGTTTGTAGCTGATTCGTCAACAACCATGTTACTAAAATAGAATTGCAACTACAGTCGATGTGGAAGGACAGATCGGGGAGTTAGTGCGCTTGGGCAGGTAAGCGAGGCAATGAGGGTAATGCAAGTTCTTAAACGATTTGTTTGAATATCAGGTTGTAGCGTTACATTTGAGATCAGCCATACCCTTTTCCATATCCGATGATGAACTACCATCTCATCCTGGTGATATGGTTACAATCACTGTCGAAGAAAAGAAGAAACTTCAGTCTACAAACGGGGCCCAATGGGAAACGGTGCTGACAACGAAGGACATTAGAGAATTAGACTATTGCGCTATTATTAATAGATGCCTTCCTAGCGATGTCCGAGTTATAGGATGGTCTCCTGTGACGACTGATTTCAGTGCGCGGTTCTCTGCAAGTTACAGAAAATATCGCTATTTTTTCATAAAAAATGAATTGGATATTGATGCAATGAATATTGCTGCGAGTTATTTGGTAGGTTCTCACGATTTTCGAAATATTTGTAAACTCGATGTTGCAAACGTCACTAACTTCGTGCGAGAAATTTTTGCTGCGAAGGTTGTTTGCTTTGAACATTGTGAGCAGGCCCCTGAACGTTCAGTGTGGATGTTGGAGATTCAGGGGATCGCTTTTTTGTGGCATATGGTCCGATGCATCATGGCTTTATTGTTCTTGGTTGGGGAGGGAAAGGAAAAACCAGAAATAATTTCTGATTTGCTAAGTTTGGATGAATATCCAGCAAAGCCATCGTATGCTATGGCCGAGGATTATCCCCTGGTGTTGCATGAATGTGGATTTGAACACCTTAGAATTTATCATGTCCCTCGAAATCTATGGCACTTGGCTGCTCATTTCAAGCTGATGATGGAAAAACACACAATTGCCGCTGCTCAGGCAAGAAATGCATTAGAGTTCATAAGGAGTCGTGAAGTGAGGAAGGGAGATGTTCTTTCACTTATGGAGGAATTGATTGCTCAGCGTGACAAGTCGATGAAGAAATTGCAAAACAAGTTGAACCAAAAAGAAAAATCTTTAGATCTTACGACGACGAGTAAGCGGAAATTTATGGAAATATCACAGGACTTTTGTTCGCTAAATCAATTCGATCTAATACGGTCAACAAACACTGAGTGTATCTCCTGGGGATATGCAATGGAGCTGGTTCAAAGTAAAACTCAACTCAAACCTACATCTGATGCTGCTGCCTTCCACATTCACATCCCCTTGAAGTTGGTAAGTCAAATGTTTTTATTACAGGATTGTTTTTTTTTTTACTCTAATGATCGTGGTTTGGAATTTGGGAATAGCGAAATCGTGAGCACGCTTATGCTGACAGGATACAAAATTTATCTGGTTTGAAAAAGGTACTAAAATTTTTGTGCATATCATTCTTTCCAAATTTAACGGTAGCCTATCGTACATGAAGGATCGATATGAAAGACACATAAACCTATCAGAAGAAGCAGCCATATCTTCTCACGAAAAAACAAACGAATTTTTCGAACGTATGAGACTTGAGGGTTCTATTCTGATTTAACCAATTACTGAGATGTTATGTAGCTAACAGCGTCTATCACAGAATGAAATACATAATCTGCAGGGTCATTTGGATCGTTCTCACTTTCTGCTTGAAATAACCCAGTCCTGACTAGTACAGAAATCCACTTTTCTCCTGCTGAGTTTGCTCCACGAATATCAGATTTTGGATTATCACCAATTCCATAAAAAACTAACGGCTTAGGTACATTAATGCGTTGAGCTTCACGGATGAGAACATCTTCTGCAAACTGATATTGTATTGAATATGGCTTGCCATAGTAAGTCAATTGCAGTGGTTTTTGATGGTGCAAGCCATAAAGATACTTAAAACTCTCAACAAATGCTCCTTGTGTAAAGCGCGGTAAACTGTATTCCGTCGCATAAACTATATCAGCATTACTCGCGTAAATAGGTTTCTGGACATCACCAATGGGACGGACGACATCACTAAGTACTTGCATATCTAAGGCCCAATCTACCGGATCATGGAAAATGAGGGCAATTTCTATGCTGTCCCTCAAATGATAATGAGTTCCGTGGTCTTCATTTTCAGAGATACAGTGTGCAGTTTTTTTTGTTGGTAAAACATTTTTGCAACTATTGAAAAGGTCTTTGGGTGTCACAACATGGTTAAACCCGTAGTGTTTCGCTACATCAACACATTCATCGCGACCAACCACCAATACAGGGCAAGATTCGTATTGAGAAACCAATGACTTGAAAGGAGTGTGACACAATATTACTTGTTGAGGTAAAATATCAACTCCAAGCTTCTTAGACAACTCATTCGCTTTCATCTCTTCCCTCATACCTCCACCATTTGTTACGAACACAAAAGGAATTTGCTTTTGTAGTAAAAGTTGTACTGCTTCAACAGCGCCAGGTATAAGTTGACCACCTCGTAGAATTACACCATCAATATCAAGAGCAACTCCTATGGCGCTCATATTTATTGAGCGAGTATTGCTGAATTTGGAATTGATTTCGTCACACGGATGTAGGTTGATTGATGAACAGAAGGTTCCAGGTTGCAGGTAGCAGCACAGTAGTGTACTTCAGCTATATTCCATGTTGTCACAGTCACGCCAATGGAATCTGTCATCATTCGCAAGATTGCTCACCCTTCTAGGAATAAGGCGCTTATTTAGGGGTTGGTTGGGAAAATTTTGATTATTATGGGAGAAGTAATAGTTTTAATAATTGTACTTCTATTTGGTATTCCATACTATTGGATTTTTGTAATATTGCATTGCGATCCACTCCTGGATGCTGAATTTTCTAATGTTTCAGTCCATTCACAATGTTTGATGAGCATCATGTCCTTCCGTCATCATTGTGCGACAGGAGGCAGCAGAACATTCAACGAAATCAAGATTTCTTAAAGAAGCTTCTAGCTGAAGTTGATGACAGTAATCCTATCATCGTTCCGAACGATGATAGGAAAGAAAATTCCGAGCAAATATTTTCATTCATCGGGAGAGATCATCTCTGCCTTGGAAATGGCATTTTGTTGCACGAGCCAGAAATGATATCTCGATTCAATCATCGGCAAACTCAAATATCAGCAATATATCATTATTTGCAGCGATTTGCCTATAAGGTTTGCTATTGCGTTGATTTTATTGATGTTCTATTGACAATATTATGCAGCGTCTTGCTGTCAGACATTTTTCTAATCTATTTGTTTATGGTGGAAGTGGAAAGTCAGTCATTACAAAAGCGATACTGGATATTGAATCCATTCCGTATGTGCATATAAGTTGCTCGAAATTTAATGCTTTCAAGGATTTGGTGCAATCCATACATTTTCAAGTATGTATTCAATTAGATTTTGTTCTCCGTAGTGAATGTTACGGGTCCCGAGTCTCTTCCGGATTGCTTAATATGCCCTCCAGCACAATCCACGAATTAGGCAGCATGTTCATGGAGGCATCTAAATTCTTGGACCTTTGCGGATGTTACAGATTTGTTATTGTGTTGGACGATTTCGATGCCGTCGCGAGCTTCCTCGAATGCGATGCATTGACGCAGCTCGTCGGACTCTTTGATGTAAATTTTGTATTGCCGTATTGTTAGCACCACCACCATATTGACGTTTCTTCTCGTAGGTGGAAAGTGCCATATCGTTTATTGCAATCGTACCATCCATTACACAGTTGGACCAAGATATTGCTTGCAAAGGGGATTTGATTAATATTCCGCATCGTATTTTCTTTACTCCATACAATGAAAAGCAATTAGAGGATATTGTGATTGATGCTTTTTTTCAAGAACTCGTTCAGTCTATTGACAGTCAGTATCAAAATTTGGAAACTATGAAAAGGGACCTTTTCAATAAAGTAATGGAGATCATTCGCTTTATTTGCCAGCATGCAATGCCAGTCATTACCCTTCATTTTAAAGGAATCGATGCGATTATGCGATGTGTCCATTCCATATGGAAATTGTTGTATTGTGATTCACCGCGTAATTACTGTGGTAGACTTCTTTCCTTGATGTATAGTAATGAAGAAGTCTTCATCTGTGAGTCAACGATCCTTTCTCCGATTAATAGTAGAAACTCGGTAACAGTTCAAGACAGATGCAATTATATGTTACAGATTCCAAAGGTATCAGCCATCAAAGCTGCTATTGAAGATTTACTGAAAAGTAACACTATAAATGTAAAATTAACCACTTCAAACTCAGAGGGAAAAGTTGGTGAGATAAAGCTTGACTTGTTTCAGACCCATACTCTACCCGAAAATGATATTGGTAAGTTCCTTAATCATTTTCTAACTACTTTGATGATATCCATGCAATAGGACGCCACCATTATTATCATGCTGCTGCTATTCCATTGCGAACGAGGTGCTTAATGATCGCTAGTTATTTAGCAGCGCACAATCCGAAAGATAGCGACAATTTGAAATTTATTGGCGAGGGAACAAGGAAAAGAAAGTCATCTGAAATGAAGAATGGACATGATTCCAACGAAATTTCATCTGCAAGTGGGAAGTATGTATCAGCAAATAAATCGTTTTCTTTGGAACGTCTGATGAGTATATATGGACAAGTATTGAAAATCTGCACTTCTGAACATCTTGATGCTTTGTACGGAGATGTAAACATACAAGTGATGATCCACTCTCTTGTTGAAATAAAACTTTTGGGAAAGTGTCCGGCAACAAAGTTAAGTCGGGCTATGTTCTCTTCAAATATTTCAAGATCTCTTGCTGAAAATATATCAAAGAGTATTCACTTCCCACTCAGTCAGTTTGTGGTACAATATTATGCCCAATCAATTTAAAATTATAGTTGGATGAATGATGACCTACCGTGATCGAACCTTTCTTACATAATCTATCGTAAACTCCTCTTGTCGAAAATCAAATTTTCTATCTGGTCGATGAACAAATATTCCAAGGATAGTACGACCATAACGACGATTACGAAGACCAACCAAACTACGTTCGCCTACAATGAAAGGCAAACTTCCCATTTCAAATGGATATTCTATCACAACAATCGAGTTTGTTGAAAGAACGGATGATTTACATAAGATATCTAATAGTGCCGAGTAATCAACTTCTTCATATGGTGGGGTAACGGTAATAAGGTCATACGGACGAGTCAAATCATACTGTTCTGGTTTAAGCAAAACATCCTCCGCTGCGGCATTCACGGTACATATTCTTTCTCCGAAACCCAAACTCTGTGCATTTAGTTTTGCGGTAGCAATACACAATTTGCTCAAATCCACAAATGTTGCATGACTGGCACCTCGACTGAGAGCCTCCAATCCAACCGACCCTGAACCCGAGAAGATGTCCAATACCCGAGTCGACGTGAGATGAAATAATCCCATTGCTGAAAGAGTGCAGAAAAGAGCAGAACGAACCCTAGACATCATAGGTCTAAGATACACTTCGGGTGATGCAATTTTTCTTCCTCTCTTCGTGCCCCCAAGGATGCGAAGATTATTTGGAAATCTTTTGCGAATAGTGTTCTCTGTTCCTTGTTTACATATGATTTGGTTGATAGGAACTGTTCTGTGTCCATTGAATTTTGAATCCATCCTCCTTGTCCTATTTTCACTATATCGGGCGGATCTGGCTGTTAATATTCCAGGTTTTGGAAACGATAAATATGTGTGAGCCAGCATTGTAAATAAGAGAAGATACAAAAATAAGGTCATTTTAAGCAAGAACTATCCCATTTCGGTGATACACGAAGTTCCGAAGTGTAGTATATATTGTACAATACAACGGTATTGTAATATTGTAGGATTGAACGAACGATTCCAGATTGAACAGGCGAGTGTACTTTATTTTATTCTCATACAATAAACATGATAAAGCGCCCCCATATGTTGCGGGCCCCGCAAAAAGCAGCGCCAACAAGAGTATTATAGCAACAATAATAAAGTCTGTATGAGTTATATAATAGTATAAGGCCTAAATACACACACACAGAAAAGTGCACGAAAGTAACCAAGAAGATGAAGTCTATAGAGTTGCGAATATTGTTGGTGCTGATTTTTAGTTATGCGAAAACTATAATTGCGAACTTCATCTTCAAGGATTTCAACGAAACGGCTGGATTGATTGTAAGAATTTCACTTAAAATTTTGTTCTTATGGTGATGCTTATCGAATATCATTCTATGATCAGTTCAACGGTGATGCAGGCACCACTAATTGTTTCAATGACACGAAGAATCTGTACGGTGATTACCAGGGAGACGCCGACCGATTTAATGAGGAGTCGTCTGTTGAACGAGGGGAAACCACAATTTTGATTTCTGAAAGTGGTGTAGAAACGAATCAGGCCAAATATAACCAAGAAACTGAAACATCTCTTGCTGGATTTATCCATCGTAGTGATACTATACAAGCACCATCTTTCTGCAATGTGCGATTACGCTTAACTCCTTCCGGCCCATCAAAAACAGGCTCAGTTTGGTTTAGTGATCCTGCGCCTGTTAATAACGGATTTGATACCTATTTTACCTTTCAAATTTCCGACCACTCAAAACAATGCACATTAACGAAAGATCAATATTTTAGTATCTTACATCACAGGACTTGTTCGGTGCATGGGGCAGATGGATTTGCATTGGTTATTCAAAATAGTCCTCAAAATACGAGTGCACTTGGTGGAGTGGGAGGCCAAATGGGCTTTGGAGGAATCGAAAATTCTTTGGCGATTGCCTTTGATACGTGGCAGAATCAAGGTTACGATACTTTGAATGTTGACCATATCAGTATTCAGTCTCGTGGTACTGCTCCAAATGATGCACTGGAAGAAGGCTTATTGGGTGTTCCGAGAGCGCACAACTTAGCGGATGGGAAAGTTCACATTGCTCGCATAACTTATTTCAACAAACTTAAATCTGAATACTTTGATAAGTTAGTGGCTTCTGACTCACTTATTCAATATTTAAAAGATAATGGTGAACAGAAACGTGTTGGTACGTTGGTCGTTTTTGTTGATGAAGGTATTGAAACGGACACACCATTGATGGCTCTCCCCATCAATTTGTCACTTCTACTTAAACTTCCTATTGATAAAGCATATGTAGGCTTTGCTTCATCAACAGGGAGATTTTATGAAAAACATGATATTCTTAGTTGGGTTTGGTGTGATGAAGAGCCGTGCGATTTTCCCACTTTGCAAGAATTCGATTTACATCAAGAGTCGAAATACTCTGTTGCAAAACGTCAACGATTTGAACCAGGAATTGGATATGGTGGTGGTGATAGCAAGACCTTCCCCACAGAAAACCAAAGTCCTGATACTGATCCGTGGATATTACCAGTTTCTAGTTTCAGCAACAGTAGAAACGATGGACTGGCATCAGATGCCGGAAGTCAGCTTCCACCTGACACACTCTATTAGAGGTTCAGAATGTACTTTCATTATTTTTATTGGTATGCCAAAAAAGAGAGAGATAAGAATACCACTTTTTCATAAGATGTAGAAGCAACTTGAAAGAAATAAGAATATTGCAAATGTAATCGATATATAAAGTTACAATGCTTGCTTGAAGAACCGTTCTACATCTATGGAGCATTGCCGCAAATTGGTCTCTTCCAAGGAACTTTGAATCCAAGCGGGTAATTGTGACTTTATCCTCGCTTGTCGATATCGATGATCGATTAATATTATTGATGAGTAGTCCTTCGCATGTCGGATGGATCGACCAATTGCTTGGTTAACTGATTTCATGCATATATTTTCCATCAAATTTATAGCGAGAGATGGATTATTGTTTTGTTGAATATGCTGTAAGTGCTGTATTTTCTCTTGTAAAACTAAATCACGAGAATCAGGATATGGCATTCCCACCATTATTACACCTCGTGCTAAATCGTCAGAAAAATTGATTCCTTCTGATAAACGACCACCCACTACACTCAATAGCATCGCACCTCTTTCAGTATTAGAAACACTTTTACAATAATTTTCCCATATCAACTCTGAAGGTTGGTCTTTACTTTCGATGAAAATATCCTTGACCAGTTCTAACTTGCTCCACATACCATTACTTAACCATCTGGAATGAACAAGTTTCATATATTGGTAAGAAGTAAAGAAAACAACCAATCCTTTTGGAATTATCTTCGTCAAAGATAGTATGATTTCAAACAATTGAGTTGTACAATTAACTGACAATCTT
>JACCEA010037372.1_pt1 | contig 21096 bp, 16 predicted proteins | sample 7449851 | NCBI WGS metagenome assembly JACCEA01 (sample SAMN15323453, study PRJNA562643) | freshwater metagenome | isolation source: river surface water | place: USA:Blue River Watershed | collected 2017-08-18 | reverse complement strand
GAAACTACGATTTCGGGTATTATAAGTGGGGCAGGTTCATTGACGAAACGCGGGGTCGGGAATTTGACTATTAGCAATGCGAATACATTGACGGGAGCCGTTTCGGTGGAAGTAGGTAATTTGACGATTCAACATAATCAGGCGCTTGGTTTAGGAGCTGGCCAAACTTCCATCTCCGCCTTAGCGAAATTGATTTTAGCGGGAGGGTTAACGGTGGCTAGTGAGGTGTTGAACTTAAACGGTTCTGCCTCGGGTGTTGCGAGTTTAGTTTCACAAAATGGAGCGAATGCATGGAATGGAATTATTAATTTGAGTGGTACGAGCAATACGATTTTACCTGAGTCGGATCTTGTGATAGGGGGCAATGTGGTGAATGCTGGAACTATGTTGAATGTGGGAACACCTGTTAATGCGGCTAACTTACGCTTTAATGGTATTATTTCGGGAGCGGGAGCCTTTGAGAAAACAGGAATAAGTACGGTGGAATTTGGGGCACAAAATACGTATACGGGCTATACGAAAATTGTGAGTGGAATTTTACGTTTGGCAGTTAATGAATCGATTCCGAATACTGGAATTATGTATTTAGATGGGGGAGAGTTTCAAACAGATGGATATTCTGAGACCCTTGGGACTTTGCATGTGACGAATCATTCGCAAATTACATTGGGTTCGGGGGTACATGTATTGACCTTCAATGCCATGGGGGATTTCAACTTCCGAAAATTACGCATTAACGGATGGTTGGGAGCTTACGGCTCAGGTAGCAGTGGATCAGATGGCCAAATTTTCTGGGGCAATAGCCCATTTTTGATTCGTGAAAAATTGGATCAAATACGCTTCTATAATGCGTCAGGTCCAAGCACAAATTATTCCACGCAATTAGCGACCGGCGAACTCGTTCCGATGGCAGATATCATTAACGTAACGGGACACAGCAATATTCGCATTTCAGATGAGCTTAGAACGAATGGGTCCTTCTTGCTCGCTTCAGGTATTTATACGTTTACGCCTTCGGATGATAATGCAATAATTAATGCGACAGAATTAAGAGGATTATTGGCCACAAACTCTGTTGTCATCAATACGGCGAGTCCTACGGGAACGCAATATGGTTCCGTATTATTTGATGTGGATATGCCTGCTTTGGGTACTCCATTGGCCTCATATTCTCAAACGGTTCATGCTGGGGCCAATATTTGGATAAATAAAAACCTTAGCTATAGTCCTGCCGGAGCAACAGGCAGGGGTACAAATTTGATTTTCCGAGCGGCGAAAAATATCAGTGTGTTGGGGACATTGACGACGAATACATTATCAAGTTCATCAGGTTCTGCAATCCCGGCTGCAGGAAATATTAGCTTAGAGGCCACTGAAAATCTAAAGATTTCGAGTGCGATATCGGCGATTGGTGGGAATAATACGTCGAGTTATAATGGTGGAAATGGAGGAGCAATTCTTTTAAAAGGATTAAGTGGGATAACGATGCTGGCCAATGTGTCGAATAATGGAGGGACCTCTGCCAGCGGAGGAGTCTATCATGGTGTTTCGGGTTCTGTTATTATTCAAACAGATAATGCTACTCAAACCACGGGTGGCGGAGTGAATGATGGACAGTCGGCCGGTGCATTCAATGGCCTACATGTAACAAAAGAAGGGGCGGGCGTATTTGTAATAAAAGGGTCGAATACTTACACAGGTAATACAACAATTAATGCGGGGACCTTGGGTTTAGGGGCGTCTGAATCCATTACGAATACGAGTATTTTAACGGTAAATGCTTCGGGGACCTTTGAAATGAAGGGTTTTAATGAGACGGTTTATAACATGGCTGGTTCGGGTATCATACGAAACGGGGGTGTCGCGTCGAGCATATTGACCGTTGGGTCAAATAATTTAGCCAGTACATACACTGGTTTAATGGAAAATGGCGGGGGGATTTTGGCCTTAACAAAAAATGGAACTGGTATATTGACCTTGTCGAATGCAAATACCTATTCGGGGGCTACGTTGATTAATGCAGGTGGAATTTTAGCGACAAATAATACTGCATTGGGGGATGTGACAGGTTCGACAACAGTGGCTTCCGGTGCGGTGTTGCAAATTCAAGGGGGGCTCCAACTAGCTGAAAATGTAACATTAACGGGTACCGGAATCAGTTCCTTGGGTGCCTTGATAAGTAAGGGTGGAGATAATGTTTGGCAGGGAAATATTACGACAGGCGTGAGTGCAACGTCGATTCGTTTGGATGCTGGAAATTTACGTTTGGAAGGAACGACGACGATGGGAGGTAATTTGACTATCGGAGGAGCGGGCACAAGTATTGTACATGTAGGGCCTTTGGTTTCTTTGGGAACCTTAACCTGGGATGGGGCTGTTGTTCAAGCCGTTACGGGGCAAATTTCTGGCTCGGCAAATGTAGTGAAAAGTGGAGCAGGAAATGTGAGTCTGAGTGGGGATAATACGTTTACGGGTTCCATGACTGTTTCGGCGGGATCATTGATATTACAACATAACAATGCGCTAGGTGCTGCTTCGGGAAATACGACCGTGAGTTCTGGATCGAATATGATTTTGGACGGAGGCATAACGATTGCGGCTGAGTCCTTGTCACTGAACGGGGCGCTGGCAAATGGAACCGGTGCATTGCGTTCGATAAATGGGGTAAATGCTTATTTGGGGCAGATAACAACCGGAGGGTCATCGGTCTACATCAATGCCGAAAGTGATTTGAGTTTGGCTAGTATATCGAATTCAGTCATTTTGACTTTTGGTTCTGCCACAGGTGCTGGAAATCTTGTGGTTTCCGGTGCGATTTCGGGTACGGGTTCCTTGGAGAAGACGGGTTCGAATCGCCTTAGCTTGAATGTGGTAAATGGCTATACAGGCTTAACTCGATTGACAGCGGGTACGATACAATTAGGAGTTGCGCAAGCTATTCCGGCGGCGAGTTCATTCTATTTTAATGGAGGAACTTTGGCAACGAATAATTATTCGAATACGCTGGGGATGCTTTATTTGACAGCGAATTCTGTGTTAGACTTAGGGACAAGTACGGCGCATAATTTAATCTTTTCGGGGGTGAGTCCATTGTTTGATTTCAAGCGTTTGAGCATCAAAGGCTGGCAGGGGGATTATACGAATATGACACCGGGTACCTTGGGACGTGTGAAATTTACTTCGTCGGTGAGTACCTATGTATTGGACCAAATATTGTTTGAAAGTCCCACGCCTTCTTATCATTATGCGAATATGATTACGGATGGAACCTTTGAAATTGTTCCGGGAGTGAATATGGTGGTAAATCCGACGAGTTATAGTAATGTGATTTTAAGTACGGCAACGCCGAGTAATGGTACTTGGAGTGCGCTGAATGCTGGGGTTTATACGTTCACGCCCAACACAGATAATGCCATATTGAATGTGGTGGAGGTTCAGACCAAATTAGCTACAGGAGATGTTTCCGTTGTAACTTCAAATGGGTCTGGTACCCAGTCGGGGGCCATCATCGTGGTAGGAGCACTTAGTGCATCGAATGCCACTACGGCGGCTCGAAAATTAACGTTGACAGCGCGGGGAACGGTGAATGTGTATGCGGGGATGACCTTGGGTTCTGCTACTTCGGCAGTGGCTTATCCGGGCATCGAGGCTTATTTTGAATCATTGACGGGGGATGTGACGGTATCTGCGGCGGGGTCAATTGTGACGTCGGCAGGTAATTTATCCGGGAATGTTTCGGCTTCTCGGGCCGGGAATGCAGGAAACATCACCTTAAAGGCAGTGGGAGGTATCATGTTGAATGGGCCATTGACGGCCACGGGTGGAAATAACGCGTCGACCTTTACGAATTCTGGCGGAGGAAATGGGGGAAATATTTCGTTAATCGGACCTTTAGGTATAACAGCAAATGCGAATATCACTTCACAAGCTGGAAATAATGCCTTTGCGAGTAATTATGCCAATGCTTTTCCAGGAACCTTGAGTTTTGAAACGGATGGCTTGCCAGATGCGAGTGGACAGAATTTAGGCCAAGGCGCTTCGAGCATTATCAAAGGGGGCGCATTGCTTAAAAATGGTTCTGGGACATTCTTGTTGCGCAATTATATTTATGGAGGCTTTAGTTCTGGGGGAGTTTTAGTTCAGACTCCATCCGTGCAGGTTAATTCGGGTACCTTGAAATTAGTGACTTCGACGAGTATTTGGGATTATGCGGATGTGTCTGTGGCATCAGGAGCAGTTTGGGATTTGGGCGGATATAGTGAGATAGTTGGTTCCATTGCGGGATTGGGTACAATACGCAACGGGAGTACGTTGACGATGACCTATAATAATCCGAGTTTGACGACTGCATTTGGGGGTACAATTGAAGGTGGGGTAGCACTTGTGAAAAATGGGTTAACCGGTATTTTAGAATTGAGTAGTGCAAATACCTATACGGGATTGACAACGATTTCGCAGGGGATAATTCGCTTGAAACATGCTGATGGATTAGGTGCCTCTGCGACGGGAACTGTGGTTTCAGATGGGGCGAGTTTGCAATTGGACGGTGGAATTACGGTGTCTACGGAGGGGTTGACATTAAACGGAATTGGAGGCGGATTGGGTTCTTTACGGAATGTGACTGGCTCGAATACCTATGCCGGGCCGATTAGTTTGGGGACTCCTGCGGTACGAATAAATTCGGATGTTGGGACGCTGAATCTGAGCGGCTCGATCGTTAATTCGTACGGTTTGACTTTTGGAGGAATAGCGAATCATGATATATCGGGTACAATTTCAGGAAGTTCTACATTGACTAAAGATGGAACAGGATCTCTCTTGTTGCGAGGAAATAATAGTTATACAGGCTTGACGACGGTTTCAGCAGGAAAGGTCTATGTGGAATCTCCGAGTGCGCTAGGGTCAATTACTTCGGGAACGATCGTTGCATCAGGGGCGAGTTTGCAATTACGTGGCGGCGTTTCGGTGGCTTCTGAATCCTTGACAATTAATGGTTCGATGGTGGGTGGAGATGGGGCTTTAGCCAGTACTTCGGGTATAAATACGTGGACCGGAACGTTGACCTTGGCTTCTTCTGCAGTTTTGTCGGCTGATGCAGATGAATTCCGAATTACCGGTGGCATTTCAACAGCCGGATTCTTGATGAAGTCGGGGAAATCAGGGGCCTTAGGACATGTAAAAGTTGCTGGAATTATTTCGGGTGCGGGGATGGTCGAAAAGATAGGCGATGGAATCTTAACATTGAGTGGAAACAATACCTACACAGGATATACGAAAGTGACTTCAGGCCGATTGGCATTGGGGGCAAATGAAGTTTTGCCAAATGCCAGTGCATTTTATTTTAATGGAGGGACTTTGAGCACGGGAGGATTTACGGAGACGACGGGCGTTGTGCATCTATCCGACAATTCGCAAATACAATTTTCTCTTGGGGTTCATCGGGTGACTTTTGCTTCTCCGGGTACCTTTACGGCAAGTAAATTGTTATCTGTTTACGGTTGGGAAGGTGATTTCGCAATTCCATTGAGTGGCCAAAGACCCAATGTGGAGGATACGGGATTATTGCAGACAAGTTCTGCTCGTTATGTGACGATTAATGGGGTGCTGCGGTCAGCGGGAGGGATAAATCAATATGGACAGATCAACTTTACGGGCTTTCCGGGTACGGCGGGTAAGTTGTTTATCAATACGCGTTTGAGCTTGCCATTATTAGAGCAAATCAAAATTATTAATGATGCGGACAGTTTGGTTCATTATTCGGTGCAATTGGGTAGTAATGAAATTGTGCCGGATTATAATCGGTAGGTGGGGGTAGACGCTGCCGGGGTCGCAGACCCCGGCAGCGTCACCACCGCAACGTTCTATTGTCAAGAAAATTATGCGGTATAGCGAGATTATCAGGTTGTTTTTAATCTGAAAATGGTGCAGGCAGTTTATCAGTTTCTTGGATAAAGCTGGGGAATTTGCAATATGAAAAGGTTTATGGGAGCGGATTAGGGGATAATTATCAGGATTATGATAATCGAAGCGGGGGAGAAAATAAAGTGGACTTTGGCTCGTTAGAAGAGTGACGCTGCCGGGGTCGCAGACCCCGGCAGCGTCTACCCCCTTTTACATCTGCGCTTTTAGGTAATGAACTATCACCTCTAAGCCCTTCTCAAAATGGTCATTATTGGGAATCACAATATCACACGAACGTTTGTGAGGGCGAATATACGCCTCATACGTAGGTTTTACATGGTATTTCCAGCGGTACATCACATCCTGTAGATCATAGCCACGCTCCTCATTATCCCGTTTGATTCGGCGCTTCAACTTAACCTTATCCTTGGCGTCAATGAAAATCTTTAAATCCAATAATTTGGCAACCTCTGGAAAATGAAAAACGAAAATGCCCTCAACGACTAAGATTTTGCGTGGGTGAAAATGTAAGAGATCGGGGACTTTGGACAAATTATTGAATGTGTATTCTGGCCGACAAACTACTTCGCCCGAACTTAATTTTTTCACATCCGCAGCAAACGCTTCATCATCTATTGCACCTGGCAGGTCAAAATTTTCAATGCCATTATGATCTTTGGTCTGATGCTCAATGGGACGATAATAATTATCCTGCGATAAAAGACAAATTTCATCTGTCTGGAATTGTTCCATTAAGCGCTTCAAAAATAGCGTTTTGCCTGAAGCACTCCCTCCAGTAATTCCGATGATAAATGGTTTGTCGATGTTGCTCATAAGAAGCTACAAATTTGCGAAAAGCATCGCTAGGAATCAAGCCTCATCGCGCGAATTTTACATAATGCGCCGCATGATCTTTGGCACATTTTGATTGAATCTGAAAATCAAACTGACTAAATAATTCCGAAATCTCATCGATCGTAAACAAAGATTTCCCACAACCTTCGTGGACGCCCCCAGAAAGAATTTCTTCCACAATAATACATCCATCGCTTTTCAACAAACGATCAATTTCATTCAATACCTCCAACGGTTCATCCATTTCATGCAAGGAATTTAATAACCAAATTTGGTCAATAGACTCGTCCTCCAACGGAATGGCTGAGGCATCCGCATGAATAATTTGTACAGGTGTGGATAAGCGAATACCTGCTTGGTTTTCAAAATACTCGATGGTTTCCTCTACATCGGCCCGATTTAATACATCTTTGTTGTAATCCAATAAGAGCAATTCCCCCGCTTCCTGCACAACAATTTGTTTGATTTCCCACCAAGCAGCCCCGCATCCAATGGACAAGATGCAATCTCCATCCGACCAGCCCCCAAACTCGATTAAACTTTTCTCCATGCAGCAAATTATCAATTCTGCTTATCTTTGACAAAAAAAGAATGCTATGGCCCTATTTATTGCACCTACTGCCAGCGTCATGGGACGCGTTACCATTGAAAAAGATGTGACAATTTGGTACGGCGCCGTTGTCCGCGCGGATGTGGAGGAAATCCATTTGGGCGAGGGGTGTAATATTCAAGATAATGCCGTTCTCCATGCAGATGAGGGCGATAAAACGATCATTGGTTCACGTGTAACGGTGGGTCATTCTGCGATTGTCCATGGGGCTGAAATTGGGGAGGGGTCCTTGATTGGTATGCATGCGACGGTGTTGAATCGGGCCAAAGTAGGTAAATGCTGTTTGATCGGTGCGCATGCCTTAGTCACTGCGGGCATGCAAATTCCTGATTACTCCTTGGTTCTTGGGAGTCCTGCCAAAGTGGTAAAAACCCTGAGTCCCGAGCAGATTGAGGCTTTGAAACATGGCGCGGATCATTACATTAAAATGGGTGCCAAACATGCCGCTGGCGATTATCCCCTCATTAAATCATGATCGAGCTCATTCTGATTCGGCATGCGCACGCGGGCCCAAACACCTATCCTGATGAAGCACGTCATTTGTCGGAGCGAGGTATTGAAGAATGTCTTCGTTTAGCGGCTAAATTGGCCAAATACCCGTTGCCCGAAGGGGTTTGGCATGTATCTACAGCGACCAGAACCCAGGAAACGTTTCGTTTTCTAACGAATAAGCCAGCAGAGGTGTCTGATTTTTGGTACGATGCTAGCGGATCGGATTACCTTAAAAAAATTGAATCATTTCAATTGAACTGCGCGTACCTCGTCGCACATAATCCTTCCATCTCATTTGTTGCTTCCTATTTATCTGGTGAACAAATTCAAATGGAAACGGCCAATTTTGTACATTTGCAGTGGCCCTTGTTAGATGCATGGGATGAAATTACACAGGGCAGTGCCACCGTTAAAACACGTTTCTAATCATGAGCAATCAGAAAATATTTCGTTGGGTTATCATCTTGTTCACTCTTTTGATGATCGGTTTAGCGATCGATATGGCACGGAATACGACGGCCCCGTGGAATAAGAAGAGTAGTAAGTAGTCGATATTCGCTAGTCACTAGTCACTAGTCCGGAGTCGAAAGGCCGAAAGGATTAAACAACTCTTAATTCTTAATTCTGCAGGAAGTCCGAAGGGGATAGTGTTCAGTCACTAGTCGCTTGTCGCTAGTCCGGAGGAAAATAGTCCGAGTCCGAAGGGATTAAACAACTCTTACCTCTTACCTCTTAACTCAAAACCGCCTGAATATGCTTCAAATGGTGCTCACAATGCCAAGCATAGATCCCCAAAACACGGTCCAACCGATAACTAATCCCACGCTCCGGATGAAAATAGGTCTTTGACCAATCCGATTCCTGCATGGTCTTCATTAAATATACCCACCGCAAGTGAATGTATTTGATCCCCTCAATTGACCATTGAATCGGAGCTTCGTTACCATCCGGCATTTCTGCCCAAGTATTCTCGTCGTAAGGTTTGATCGTCGGGTTGTCCTCCGTCAACGCCATTTTGAATCGTATATATGAATTGATGTGGCTGTCGTAGAGGTGATGAATGACTTTGCGGGCCGACCAGCCTCCTGGCCGATAGGGTTTCTCCAATAATTGCTCATCGACACCGGCTAATAAGGTAGCCAGTTGGGCAGGTAATGCCTCAATCGTTGCAATCCATTCAGCACGTAATGCAGGAGAAATGACTTCCGGTGCAGAAAACTTTCCAATCGGATATTGTAAGGGATTTAGTTCCATCTTATCTTGTGTAAAATGCGGTTATTTCTGCCCCAGCTTGACGGGTATGCGCAATCAAAGGATGAACCCCCATGCGAATACTATCCATTAATTCTTTGCCACTCTCTTTCATTAGTTGGGATATGTGCAAAACATATTCAATTTCGCCTTCTTCCATTTCCAAAGGAACCACAACTTTATAGACTTGATTTCCCAAGGCAGCTAATCGAGCGGCTTCTTGTTTCGCCGCCTCAAAACTGTTTTCCAAATCTGCCGGGTCGACGATAATAATTTTTGCTTCTTGCTCGGATTTTTCATTTAATAGGCCAACAAGTGCTAGATCCAAACCCTCCAAAAGCTTTCGGAATGCATGGTAATTTTTTCCATTGCGCATCCGTTCGCGAATGGATTGGCGAATGAAATAAGTGATAGAATCTGTAATATTGAGACCAATTTCCGCCATTTGTTTGAAAATCAAAGAGCTTGGTGACATGCCCGGAATCGTGTTCGGGTCATGTAATACAACCACACCTTCTGCTGTCAAAAATCCATCAATCCGCGTACAAACCCCAAATCCCAAATCATCAAAGGCTTGTTTGACCTGTGCTTGAATCTCCTGTAAATGACCAAGTGATGCCTCCATTGGGATACGTTTGCGGGTCAATTTTGATTTGTATTTGGCATTAAAATCAAAAACCTCAACGGATTCATCGATCACAATTTCAGTAGGAGGAAGGGCAACAGAAACACCCTTGGGTGTCTGAATCACACCACAACTGAATTCATTTCCATGGACAAATGCTTCCAATAATACCGCATCTTCCGAGTGCATCGAATGTATGCTTGCTTTGGTTACTGTTTTTACAAAATAGTCCTTCAAGGCAACATGTAATTCCGCAGGATGTACGTAGGTTTGATGATTAAATCGAACCGGAAAACCGATTCCCTCATCCAAATTAACCATTTTTTGAAGGACTTCCACTTGTTGGTCTTCCGTATAAGTTATCCAATGCTCCCGGTAAATTTCCTGAATAAACAAGCATTTTTTGATCGCCTGATCAAAGACTTCTACGGAATCTTCCTTCACAAAAGCTAATCCAATTGACGATCCTTGATGGGGCGCTTTGGCCACAAAAGGAATCCCAATGGCCTTTTTAACTTGCTCGAATAAGGTCTCCCGACCGTATGCTTCGTAATCTGCACGCTGCAAAACGAAATATTTCTTATCCAAACCGACGCTCTTTGCAAGCCAATCGTTTTGTTTGATTTTATCGATACCAATCGCTGAACCTAAAACGCTTGGTCCCGAATACGGAATATTAAACCATTCCAATAATCCCTGAATGCTGCCATCTTCAGCTCCGGGGCCGTGCATGGCAATAAAAGCGAAATCAAAATGCGTGGAAAATTCAGTTGGGCTAATTTTCGTTCCGATGGACGAAATCATTGCATCGTAATCGCTCAGGTCTGTTAACGATTCCGTGTACACTGAAAAGGGTGCCGTTTGATACGCAGCTGGCGGAAAGAAATTGCGGATGGATTCTTGAAAGATCAATTCCTCCTTGATCAAAATGAAATTCCCTAAACCATCAACAAATACCGGTACAGGCGTAAATAATGCCTTGTTAATATGTGACATCGCCGTTTTACCACCGGCAAAACTAATTTCGCGCTCACGCGCCTGACCACCAAAAAATATTCCTATTCGCATCATGCTACTTTGATTTCTTCTACTGCTGTAATTTCAGGTACTTCCCGACGAATCGCTTCTTCTACACCGGCACGAAAGGTCATCGCCGACATATTGCAAGACTGGCAATTGCCTACCAATGCCAATTTTAACACATTTTCTGCCGTGATTTCGACGATTTCCACATTCCCTCCATCAGCAACCAAATAGGGTCTAATGCTATCAAGTGCGATTTGGATTTTTGAATAAAGTGGGTGATTTTCCATACTTTTTATTGTGCGTTGTTAATCGCGATTTGCTGAGCCAAATTAGCTGCAATTTTTCCAAATGCCTCTGCTGTAGGTCCTTCTTCCGCCGCGATGGGTTTCCCCGCATCGCCAGCCTCTCGTATTCCTTGAACCAAAGGTACTTCCCCTAAAAAGGGTACTTTATATTTAATCGCTAATTCTTTTCCGCCATCTTTTCCAAACAAATAGTATTTATTGTCGGGCAATTCTTCCGGCGTGAAATACGACATGTTTTCGACTAATCCCAAAATGGGCACATTGATGCCATTTTGCTTGAAAAATTGCAAGCCTTTGGTTGCATCCGAAAGGGCTACTTTCTGCGGTGTAGTCACTATGACTGCGCCGGTTAATTTGATCAATTGCACCAAAGTCAAATGAATATCAGATGTTCCAGGAGGCAAGTCGATTAATAAATAATCCAATTCTTCCCAATTCGTATCCCCGAAAAACTGACGCAAAGCCTGCGTCATCATCGGTCCGCGCCAAGGCACAGGACTTTCCGTAGGCGCTAAAAAGCCCATGGAAATCAGTTTAATTCCGTATTGATTAATCGGCTGAATGCGATTTTTACCGTTGACTTCTTGCACCAAAGGCTGCATATCTTCCGCCCCAAACATAACAGGAATAGACGGTCCAGAAATGTCGGCATCTAAAATGCCCACTTTGGCTCCCGCTTTCTTCAAAGCCATGGCTAAATTAGCCGTAACGGTTGATTTACCCACGCCTCCTTTGCCCGATGCTACCGCAATTACATTCTTCACACCTGGAATTAAGGGATCTTGTTGTTGCAAGGAGGTCACCTCAGCCGTCATGTTTATGACAATTTTCAAATCCGGATGGACCAACTTATGAATGGCATCCACACAATCTTGTCTGATTTTTTCTTTCAATGGACAGGCAGGTGTCGTTAAAACGACTGTAAAACGTACTTCTCCTACTCCCAATTCAACATCTTTAATCATGCCCAAAGTCACCAAATCCTTTTTCAAATCTGGCTCTTGGACCGTGCTCAAAGCACCTAATATGATTTCTTTTGTTACACTCAATTCTCCCATAATGCGTTCTTTCCTTTCAAACTTCAAATATAGGGCTTTGTCTTAAGATAAGGCCAATATTTGTTGGTCTATTTTTGCCAAAATCTTGCTTGAATCTATACCCAATGTATCCATGTTAATTTCCTTTCGGAGTCGCATCAATATTTCTCTATGCTGAGGGAACTGCAAAGGATGCGGTCGATGCCGCATCGTGGCATAAATCTCCTGCCATCTTTTCGCTATCTCCTGTAGAGTGTCATCAAAATGAGCAATTTGGAATCGCTCATAGATGTACTGAATAGCTTGTTCCGTCGGATGAATCAGGTCGGCTTGATAAAATCGATAGTCCCGTAATTCGTCCATCATGATTTCATAAGCGGGGAAATAAGTGATTTGTTCCGGATATTTTTTCGATAATTGTTCTGCGGCTAATCGTAAAATGGCTTTAGAAACAGCATTTTCAGGCATCCCATCTTTCGTATGACGAACGGGAGAAACGCTTAAAATGATTTGTATTCGATCATTTTCTTGCAGAAATGCCTCATAGCCTGCACAGATTTCCTCTGCCGTACTTTGTTTTTTAATGAAGCGCGATGACACTTGTTTATGGCAATTTGCAATCGCCCGGCCCAGCACCTGATCCTCATAATAAAAGGCTGTCCCCCAGGTGATCACAAGGAATTGGCTACCTGCTAAAAAATCCAGCGTATTCGTTTTTACTGTATTTAATTGGGCCAAAAACGCTGATGGCTCCGCACCCATAAATTGAGAATGGAAATCCGGATGGACGTAATTGTCGCCCTGCTGATATAATTCCTCCTTTTTTAGTTGCTGTCCTTGCAATCCCCTCATGATGCTCAAGGGATGAAAGAGTGTACCCAATGCTTGATTCGATACTTCCATGGGTAATTCAGCCATTCGGCTCCCGATGTTTTCGGCAAAACAGGATCCGATGCAGAGGATTTGACTGTTAGGCTGTATCAGGTGAGTGGCGCGCGGAATGGTAAAGGTGGTGCTGAGTTTCATCATGTGTAAATCCCCAGACTGAAGTCTGGGGTTATAAAAACCTATAGCCCCAGGTTTTAACCTAGGGTGTGAATTATTTTATTCCCGTCGCCCAACGATTCATTTTTCTTTCCATGACGTCTAATGGCATGTTGCCATCTTTTAATATCTCATCGTGGAAATCTGAAAGTTTGAATTTAGGGCCTAATTCTATGCTCAATCGTTCACGAATTTCCCGGATTTTTAGAGCCCCGATTTTGTAGGAAAGGGCTTGAGCTGGAATCGCCATATAGCGTTCAATCTCAGCCGTTGCGCCCTGCTCGGAAATCGGTTCGTTGGCCATCATGTAAGCAATCGCCTGCTCGCGTGTCATGTTTTTTGAGTGCATGCCCGCATCTACGACCAACCGAATAGCCCGGTGGATTTCGTCTCCTAAAGCGCCCATGTATTGAAATGGATCAGTATATAGGCCCAATTCTTTTCCTAAACTTTCGGTATATAAAGCCCAACCTTCGGCATAAGCTGAATTACCCCCAAATCGACGGAATTTCGGCAATTGTCCGTTTTCTTGTTGGAGACTCACCTGGTAATGATGCCCCGGAATCGCCTCATGCAAAAATAAACTCTCCATGCCGGAGGTCGTGTTGAATTTTGTTGCGTCCAAAATCGGAACATAGAATATCCCCGGACGTGTCCCATCTTCGGATCCTTGGAAGTATTCTGCGGAAGCAGATGCCGCGCGGAATGCCTCGGTTTGACGAACCTCAAAAGGGGTTTTCGGTACCCGACCAAACATCGTTTTCAATGCCGGTTCCATTTTTTTATGAATCGTTTCAAAAGCAGCCAAAACTTCAGCAGGAGTATGATATGGCATGAATTTCTTGTCGGCACGCATGTGCTCAAAGAAGGCTTTTAAGTCGCCTTGGAAGCCGACCGACTGTTTGGTTTTCTCCATTTCGGTTCGGATGCGTTTTACTTCAGCCAAACCTGTTTGATAGATTTCATTCGCGGGTTTATCGGTCGTCGTCAAGACCTTAATTAGGTATTGATAATAAGCGGCGCCATTGGGAATAGCAGAAATGCCGCTAGTCGTACGGGCTTTTGGTAAATATTCTTTTTGTAAAAATTGTGCTAAACGCGTGTAGGCTGGGATGATTTCCTGCTGGATAATTTGGCTATAGGCTGCCGTAAATTTTGCTTTATCAGCCTCCGAAAAGTCTTTTGGAAAATTAGTTAATGGGCCATAAAAGGTGCTTTGTTTGATATCAGCTACTTTGAACGATTGCAATTGTGGAATGATTTTTTCCACCAAAGCTTTCGGTAATACCACATTCGCGGCGATTCCTTTTTGGAAATACACGATACTCGAGTCCATATACGCCGCACCAATGTGCATGCGTTTTTCCCAATTCTCATAATCCTTTTTTGTCGCAAATGGTTGCATTACGGAACCGCTGCCCAACTGTGCAAAGGTTAAATGAAAGCCATAAAATTGGTTTAAGGGCATCAAATTGTCTTGGTATGTCAATCCCTCAAGACCTAATTCGATGTCGCGCTTTAATATATCGAAGGTAATTTGGTCGTTATCGTCCAATTTTTCGCGGTCGATTTCGGCCAAACTTGATTGGGTTTTCTCTAACAAAGCCTTGATTTTGGTGCGGTGTGCATCAGTGAATTCGATGTTCAATAGGTCGTTATAGCGATTGTCGCCATTGGCAGTGGCTGAAACGGGATTTAATTTCAATTGTTCTTCGTAATAGGAATCTACGAGTGAGCCGAGTTCTTTTTTGGCATCGCCTGATTTGCAGGAAATAAAAGCCAATAAGCCTAAGAGGTAAGTTAGTTTTTTCATGCTGTTGATTTAGAATTCGAATATAAAAAGAAAGCGGAACAAGCCATGCATGCTTATTGCAAATGTCCTATTTCTACAAAAGGTAATTGCGCCAAAAATTCTATATTTGTAGTTTATGGTAAAAATCAACACCTAAGCATTTATAATTTTATGTCAAACATGGGAGCTGAACGCGAAAGACTGAGTCTTCGCAACGATAATAAAGGATGGAAAAAGTGGGGCCCCTATTTGACGGAGCGTCAATGGGGCACGGTTCGTGAGGATTATTCAGCGAGTGGAAATGCTTGGGATACTATTTCACATGACATGGCTCGTTCCAAAGCCTATCGCTGGGGCGAAGAGGGTATTGGGGGAATTTCCGACAATAAACAACATGTTTGCTTTGCCTTTGCTTTCTGGAATCACCGTGATCACATCTTAAAAGAACGATTTTATGGTCTAACGGGTAATGAGTCAAATCACGGGGAGGACGTCAAGGAATTGTATTATTACCAAGATTCCACGCCCACGCATTCCTACCAAAAAATGCTGTACAAATATCCACAGCATACTTTTCCGTATCAAAAGCTTGTCGATGAAAGCAAAAAACGTACACGTTTGGAGCCCGAATATGAGTTGATGGATACCGGAATCTTCGACAAAAATGAATTTTTCGACATCTCCATGGAATATGCCAAAGGAGATGAGCAAGATATATTAATTCAAGTAACGGTTGAAAATCGTTCCAAAGTTGCCGCACCGATTACCGTATTACCCACTATTTGGTACCGAAATACTTGGTGCTGGGGCTACGAAAAGTACAATTACAAACCGATGTTGACGGGTGTCGGTCATTCTTTCATCGAAGTAGACCACCGAGTTGTAGGCCGCTTTAAATTATATGCGGAAGAGGCAGATGAGTTTTTATTCTGTGACAATGAGACCAATTTTGAGCGTTTACATGGCTCAGCGAACTTGTCGCATTTTACAAAGGATGGAATCAACGATTACGTCGTTAATAAAAACAAACATGCAGTAAATCCGAATCATATTGGGACGAAGGCTTCGGTTCGTTATTCGGCGAAGATTCCCGCTGGAGGTAAAAAGGTCTTTCGTTTGCGTTTGACCAACTTGACCTTGCGTGAGCCTTTTGCAGATTTTGATGAAATTTTTGCAGCCCGATTGAAGGATGCGGATGATTTTTATGCGGATTTACAAAAGGATATTCACGAAGCAGGCATGCGCAATTTACAGCGTCAAGCCTATGCGGGCATGCTGTTGTCTAAGCAATGGTATTATTACAACGTTTTTGAATGGATCAAGGGCGATCCTGCGATGCCAAAACCGGATGCCTCTCGCAAGCTTGGCAGGAATAATACCTGGCGGCACATGTATGCGGCTAATATTCTTTCCATGCCTGATAAATGGGAATATCCTTGGTTTGCAGCATGGGATTTAGCCTTTCATACCTTGCCTTTGGCACGATTAGATCCTGATTTTGCGAAACGCCAATTGGCCGTAATCCTTCGCGAATATTACATGCATCCAAATGGACAGATTCCAGCCTATGAATGGTCATTCTCGGATGTGAATCCTCCCGTGCATGCTTGGGCAACTTGGAAGGTCTATGAGATCGACAAGGAGATGAATGGGGGCAAAGGGGATGTAGTTTTCTTAGAGCGAATCTTCCATAAGTTATTATTGAATTTCACCTGGTGGGTCAATTTGAAGGATGAGGGAGGGAACAATATTTTTGGCGGAGGATTCTTGGGGATGGATAATATTGGTGTGTTTGACCGTTCGGCGCAATTGCCTACGGGTGGACACTTGGAACAGGCTGATGGAACGGGTTGGATGGCGATGTACAGCTTGAACATGTTGCGCATTGCCTGTGAGATTGCCATCGAGAATCCGGTATATCAAGATATGGCTTCCAAATTTTTCGAGCACTTCCTGCACATTGCGGGTGCGATGCAGACGATCGGTGGTGATAAATTGAACCTTTGGGATGAGGATGACCAATTCTATTATGACATGTTGCATAAGGAAGATGGCAGTGCAGAATTATTAAAAGTCCGTTCGATGGTTGGCCTGATCCCGCTCTTTGCCGTGGAAGTTTTGACATCGGATATGTTGGAAAAATTACCCGCCTTCAAACGCCGTGTTGAATGGGTGCTTAACAACCGACCGGATTTGGCAAGTTTGATTTCACGCTGGTATGAGCCGGGCAAGGGGGAGAGTCGTTTGCTTTCCATTTTGCGGGGTCACCGAATGAAGATGATTATGAAACGGATGTTTGATGAGACCGAATTTTTATCGGATTATGGCATTCGTTCGCTTTCAAAATACCACAAAGAGCACCCTTATAAATTTGCCTTCGAGGGCGGATCCTTGCAGGTGGATTATACGCCAGCGGAGTCGACGGGAAGTATGTTTGGGGGGAACTCCAACTGGCGTGGTCCGATTTGGTTCCCAATGAATTATTTGATTTTGGACTCCTTAAGTAAGTTTTCGGATTATTACGGTTCGGATTACGAAGTGGAATTCCCAACGAATTCAGGGAATATGATGAATATCAAAGACGCAGCGGAAGGGGTTTCTCGACGCTTGTTGGCCATGTTCATGCCCAACTCAACGGGCGACATCCCAATGTACGATGGGCATGAGAAATTGCATGAAGATTCCCATTTGTTCTTTGAATACTTTGATGGGGATACCGGAAAAGGCTTAGGGGCAAATCACCAAACCGGTTGGACCGGATTGATATCTGAAATTATCCTTCAATTACATAAAAAATAATGCAAACACCTGACGAACGTTTTGCGGCCTTGGGCCTTGAATTACCTCCTGCACCGAAACCATTGGGTGTTTATAAGCCAGGTTTACAGGTGGGAGATTTCTATTATGTATCTGGACATGGCCCTGTTCGCCCAGATGCCTCCTTGATCATTGGTCGGATTGGTGCCGACATGGACATAGAGGCAGGGAAACTCGCGGCAGAGCAAGTTGGCCTGACCATTTTAGCTACCTTAAAGGCGCAATTAGGTTCCTTGAATCGCGTGAAACGCGTCATCAAAGTCTTGGGTATGGTGAACGCGACGGATGATTTTTTGCGTCATCCTTATGTGATTAATGGCTGTTCAGAATTGTTTGCCAAAGTTTGGGGCGAGGAAAATGGCATCGGTGTCCGCTCTGCAGTGGGCATGGGAACCTTGCCGGATAATATCCCGGTGGAGATAGAGGCGATGTTTGAGTTAGCTTTTTAAACGTGCGCGTTTAAAAAGCTAACAGTCGTTAGACATTAGACGTTGGACGTTAGAGGCGCTTGCGTCGATTCCCCAGACTTCAGTCTGGGGATATAACCCCTGGTTTTAACCTGGGGGCTTCCGAAGGAAGTCGGTACACCACCAGCCTACGGTAGATCATTAGCACGCCCCAAACCCTGGATTATAACCCCTAGTTTTAACCTGGGGAATCGACGCAAGCGCCTCTAACGTCCAACGTCTGATATCTAACGTCTAACGTCTAATGTCTAAAGTCCAACGTCTAATGACTAATCTCCAACATCTTCTTCAGCGCCTTATATGCCGGCACGCGGATACTTTCCTCCAAATTAATTTCGGGTAGTTCGTAGTACAAGGCATTATACAATTTCTCCAAGGTATTCATTTTCATGTAGGGACATTCAGAGCAGGCGCAGGTATTCTGTTCGTTGGCCGGTGCCGGAATCAAATGTTTATTGGGCACAGATTGTTTCATCTTGTGCAGGATGCCTGCTTCGGTTGCGACGATAAAGGTTGAATTTGGGGAGGTTTCAACGAACTTCAATAGGGCAGTCGTTGATCCCACATAATCCGCTTCTTTTAAGATGATTTCCTTGCATTCTGGATGTGCGATCAATAAAGCATCTGGGTAATCCTTTTTCAAGGCGGCCAATTTTTCTAATGAGATATCGATGTGCACCATGCAGGCGCCCTCCCAAAGAATCAATTCCCGACCGGTTTTATGGGCCACGTAACGACCTAAATTAGCATCCGGTGCGAAGATGATTTCACGGTCGGCAGGAATGGACTCAACGATTTGAACTGCATTGGATGAGGTACAAATGATGTCGGTCATGGCCTTGATTTCGGCCGAACAGTTAATATAGGATACGACAATCGCATTCGGGTGTGCGGCTTTCAACGCGGCAAACTCCGATACAGGCACGGAATCCGCCAGGGAACAACCTGCATTGAAATCCGGAACCACAACCTTTTTGGTCGGGTTCAATATCTTGGCTGTTTCGCCCATGAAATGTACGCCACAGAATACGATCAAATCCGCTTCTGTTTTTTCTGCAGCTTGGGAAAGTCCTAAGGAATCGCCAACGAAATCGGCCAATTCCTGAATTTCCCCATCTACATAATAATGCGCTAAAATCACCGCATTTTTCTCCTTTTTCAGGCGCTGGATTTCGGTAATGAGCTCGACGCCTTTGGGGGTAGAGCGGGCGATGTAGCCAACTGATTTTGCTTCGTCTATGAGATTCATTTCGCTTTAAGGCTAAGGTCTAAACTTTTCACATGGTGGGTCAATGCACCCACAGAAATATAATCGACTCCCGTTTCGCCATAGGCGCGGAGTGTTTGTTCATTGATGCCGCCGGATGCTTCGGTGACGAACCGACCGTCAATTTTCCGAATGGCAGCGCGGAGGCGATCGGGGCTAAAATTGTCCAACATGATTCGTTGGACCCCACCGATGGCCAAAACTTCGTCCAATTCAGATTCGTTGCGTACTTCGATTTCAATCGCTAATGGCTTAGGCAATGAAGCGTTATAGGCAAAACATTTGCTTAATGCCGATTTGATTCCCCCGGCAAAATCCACGTGGTTATCTTTGATAAGAATCATGTCAAACAATCCGTAGCGGTGATTGACCGCACCGCCGATCTTACAAGCCCATTTTTCCGCTAATCGGAAGTTGGGCGTCGTCTTGCGGGTATCCAATAATTTGGCCCGGGTTCCTTCTAAAATATTCACTAAAGAACGGGTATAGGTCGCGATGCCCGACATTCTTTGCATGCAATTCAATACCAAACGTTCTGCTTTTAAGATTGATTGTGAGGATCCGTCAACTTCCAAAACAACCTGTCCCGGTTCAACCCACGTTCCATCGTGGATGAAAACCTGAACTTGCAATTTGGCATCCACCTCCTTGAAAATAGCTAAGGAAAGTTCAACACCAGCCAAAACCCCACGATCCTTAACAAGCAATTGAGCTGTGCCCGTAGCGTCCGAAGGTACGGTGGAAAGGGAGGTGTGATCTCCATTGCCGATATCCTCTGCAAGAGCAGCTTGAATAAAAGCGTGTACGTATGTGGGCTCTAAATAATTGAACATGGTATGAATTTGGAAGGGTAAATTTACGAAAATTCCATTCCGAATTGATTTCTAAGAAAATTATCCTATTTTTGCTGCTTATCATGCAAAAGAAGGTAAACGTTTTCCATTTATTGTTGTTTATGCCCGTGCTTTTTTGGCTCGTGGCTAAGCCAATATCCTTGGTTAAGGCGGATCAGGCGCAGGTAAAGACGGAAAAACAACAAAAGACGATTCAGGTCGCTGAGCAGCATGTTTACCAAACATGCTCTAATACGCAGCTCGATTTTCCCCAAGATTTTGTATTTCCAAGCCTTCAGGTGTTCATCGCGAAGGTTTCAACAGTTTCCATTAAATTGCCTTTGGTACTTCATCAGACGCAATTCATGCGAATTTTATTGACTCAATTTATCGCCACGCTGGCGCCATGAAAGGCAGTGGTCAGTGGTCAGTTGTCAGTGGTCAGGAGTATATTGTCCAACGACCAAAGTCTAACGTCTAAAGTCAAACGACTATTTCTTACAATTTTTTATTTTCAATTTAACTTAAAGTTATGCGTTACAAAAGTGCCGTTATTTGGCTGTCTACAATTATTTCAGCCTTATGTATTTTCTTCCTATCGTTTACATGGAAGTCAAACCAATTAAAAGAACAAGCGATTCAATATGCGACTACAGCCGATGGCAAAGTAGATGCAGCGAAGCGTTTACATTTCATTGATTCCCTTTGGAAACAACCGGTTTACATCGGATATACCTTACAAGAAGTTACGCAATATGCTTTGCAAAAAGGTCT
>JACCEA011192068.1_pt1 | contig 21098 bp, 19 predicted proteins | sample 7449851 | NCBI WGS metagenome assembly JACCEA01 (sample SAMN15323453, study PRJNA562643) | freshwater metagenome | isolation source: river surface water | place: USA:Blue River Watershed | collected 2017-08-18 | reverse complement strand
TGGGAAGCCCTTTTTTGACCCCTAATGCTTGTAAACACATGGAAAGATACCCCGTAATACTTCCACATGCATAATGAAGGGGTAATTTCCCAAAAGCATCATCTTCTGTAGGGGCATCATAATAACGCGCATCTTCTAATAAAGAACAAATAATAGCATAGCTGACTTGGTTGGTCAACATAAAACCAAGCAGATGTTCAATTTTTAAATGTTTGTAATGTTCATCAGAAATCATAGATTCCCATAGGAGCATCAAAGTCTTTACTGATCGCTCAATAGTTTCTTCCTTCACAATTTGTAGTGTCAATGCAATTCCTTCCTCCTCTTGTACAGAACTGTTTCTTGACCGAGAGGTTAATAATGAATGCGACCCCCCTGCGGGTGGTAAATGATGATGAGAATACATTTGCTGGTAATAACCACTTTGGATGGTGCTTCCTCCATCAGATGATCTGGGCGTTATAGAACTTTGTGAACCAATATGTTGGGTGAGCAGAGAACTTTTGGAAAATGATAAGCTTCCACTGATTGGGTGATAGCTATCTCTAGATTGATAGCCTTGAGGGTGTACTAATGGAGATGACTTAAATGAATTTAAGGCTTCGTCTCGGCTAGTTGTCAATGAAGCAACTTTCCCTCCTAGTGTGGAGAGTTGTTTAGACAACGAGCGAAGAGTAACCCCACTGGTAGTATCTCCATTGTTTGGGCCTGCACCGGTGAGATTCACAACACTTCCTCCATTGTTAATTTTAGATTGAGGAGACTCACCACGAATTGAAGGGTGTAAGTGCTTCAATGATTGATTGACGCTACAATGAGGGATATAGTAGTCGATAGGCTTCTTTCCTTGTTTATCCATAGTTGCTGCTCCTGCGGGGTAAGCATCCAGTAAAAAATCTATTAAGCTTCGTTTTGGTGGTAAATCTGATGTGAACAGCACTTCGTTTAGATCATTTGACTGCAAAGACAAACAAATACTATAAATTAACAACGCCGAATACAAGAACAATGAGAGCGCACCTTCGAAGAATCACCTTCTAGCATTTCAGTTGCTGCAGAGTTTGTTACTGTTGGTTTAGGCAATGGATGAGAGTGATGCGCTGCTCGGTAAGTTGCGCTATGATCGAAGTGAGGATACTTTGGTTTCGGTGGAGCGTATTTTGCTTGCACTTTGATAACTTCACCATCGTCTGAGTCCCCAGAAGAAATATCTTCAGATGTTGCATACCTTCCACCCAAACTTCCTCTGTTCCTGAAAGGTTTTGCGCGATCCTCTTCTTTGTCCCGTCGTTGAGCAGCAGCGAAATGCAATGGTAATCGACCTTGTTTATCCTGCATGTGCACCAAGTGTGGTTGACGACGAAGCAATTTTTCTATTTTTTTCAGAGACCATTGCTCATGTATTGCAGCATGTAAAATAAAAGCTTCTTCTGATGGTGTACATTGTTGCTCATTCTGATGGTTTATCATTCGGTCGGGTCCAGCATTGCTTGAATCACCGGCCTGCACATCGAAATGATATTCATCCTCTTGGCCAATATTATTTGCATGATGTCCAAAGATCTCATCGTCATATTTACGCCGTCCATATAATTGATCGATATCCTCTGGTCTTTGGCGAGTAGATTGTTTTGAATGCACATTGTACTTTCCACTGACTGCATCAGTCACATCGGCTTCTTCAAACACCAATGTTGTCCCCACAAGTTCATCCATTTTTCATGAGCATTCTACCAAAACTGGAGAAGCTCACCATATATCAGAAGATAATCAGAAGATTCCACATAAAATGTTATTATTTTATTCATTAAGAGCCCTCCATTATTAATACTTCTAATAATTATTACTTCTGTATTCCCAATTTGGAGCCAACCCCAAACCGCTTTTGAAAATACATCGTTGAAAAACCCTAGTAGTATTATTAAATTGTATATATATGTAAGAATGTAATAAGTAATATTTAAATCCGCCAGAGGAAATGCTGGGAAATTCTTAGATAAACTTGTACTTATACCGTTGATATCGTGCTACAATTTTTATCAAAATCTTGCTGAAAATGATGACGAATCAGGGAATGGCGTACGAAAATTCAGATGAGGAAGGACAAGAGGATAACTACGATGATGACATCGAGAATGATGTAGAACAAGATTTGTATGAAGATTTTGTAACGGAATCAACTAATGAATCAAACGAACTCCCCACCTTCTCTGCCGTTGATGGTGATGATGGTGATGAAAATGCGCAAAGTCGCCCAGAAACCGACGAAGAACGCCTTATGAGAGAGATGTTGGTTCCAGGGCGCACCGTATGGTTTGATATCAATGAGGACTACCAAATTGTCCCAGAAGGAGATGCTTCATCCAATCTCGTCCCGCACAATGCTCCTCCTGTTGCTCATCGAAGGGCAATGGCTGGTACAGTTGGAGCTGATTCAAATATGAGCGGGCGAAGTCGTGCACCTCCTGCTAGGCTGTTGGCTTACAAAGGTAAGAAAACGTTGCGCAGCTTGAAATCGGTCGAGGAAGGAAATGAGGAAGGCGATACTGGTGATAATGATGAAGCATTAGTTGACACGGATCGTTCTGAGGAGGATGATACGACAAAGAATAGTCGGGCGTTGAATCGTTACGAAAAGGAAAAACTTCTCCGAGAATACAATGCTGTTATCAAACAAAATGTAGACTTTGCCTTGGGAGAAGATTTCCGTGATGCTAAGCGTGAGGAACAAGATCGCCTTTGGTCTCAAGCAGTTGCTGATGGTCGTGTTCATTTGAGTCATCGTGAATTTGCGATGGAATATGCTGACCGTTTCAAGCAAGCTATTCGCTATTTCCATTCTGTTCGCACCATGATCCGTGGAATGTATTCTCCGCCTATCACTTCAAAAGACAATGATAAGCATACAGGCAGTTTCTTTGTTCACAGGCTGAATGAGAGCTTGTTGTATAAAATCATTGAATTTGCATATCCCGGCCAATGTGATCTTGTCTTCTTTATTGCAAATGGTAGGGAAAGGGAGAGATTTCTGACTACGTTTTATCAACAGCAACACGCATGGTTGACAAGAGGCGAACTAAATGTGGACAATAATAATGTAATGGAGTCATCTTCTGGCACTGCGAATGCTGTGGAGGACGATCCTTTCATTTCTATGATAAAAAAGCTGGAGCAACAATTTAGCCATGTTCAAAATCATCAACTCATGATTCATGATCGGCTGAAAGATGGAGTTGGTGATGATGATGCTGATAATGAACGAGCGGGAAATCGCGGGCAGCCGTTCCGTTTATGTGTACGCAAACGACCTCTATTGGCAATGGAACGTCAGATTGGTGCATATGACGTGGCTTCTGCTGTTTCTCCTCATATGATGCTCCTTCATGAGGGTAAAATGGCTCGCACAGGACGTCTACTTACCATGACCCATCATCTGTATGCTTTGGATCGAGTGTTTCACGAATTCGTTTCTAATCAAGATATTTGTGATGAAACTGTGTTGCCATTGTTGCAATGGGCTTTGGAGGGAAATCAATCAACTTTACTATGCTTTGGTCAGACAGGCACGGGTAAGACATATACCTTATATGGTGCTTTGAAATATTTAGCAGAGAAGTTGATTGGGGCTGCTATTAGACTTACTTTTTATGAAGTTCATGGTAGTAAATGTTACGATTTGTTAAGTGACCGTAAATTAGTTCATTTACGGTTTGATAGCGAGGAGAGAAGTCACATTCGTGGTGCCAAACACATTGAGCTGCTACCATTAACTTCTGAAACCGAACTTTTAACAATTTTAAGTGGTGCATTGCAGTTGCGGTCAAGTCTTGTTACTGAGCGAAATCCCATTTCATCGCGTTCTCATGCAGTATGTACGATTGAAATTTTAAAGAAGGTTGAAAGTCGTTACGATGCAAATGTCGGTAACCAACAAGCATTAAGCCATGAAAAAGGAGAAGATACAATTAATCATATCCCACGTTGCAAACCTCAATCTTTAGCAGATTATATAGCTAATCATCGACAATCCGCCAATGATCCTGGGGAATCAAAATGGGAAGCGATTGGTAAAATGACTTTGGTTGATCTTGCCGGATCAGAACGAAATTATGAGACTACAAAAATGACTGCTGCACAACATAAAGAGAGTGCGGATATCAATTTAGCGTTGATGACATTGAAAGAATGCTTTCGTACTTATCACCAAAGTTTGACCTCCAGCGCCAACAACAATAACGCTAGTGGTAAAAGTCAACGAATTCCATACCGTGCTTCGACATTAACAAAAGTATTAAAAGATTGTTTTGTGGTATCTCGATCCAGTCAAGCACATCACACAACTATTATCGCCACCATCTCTCCTACCCCAACAGATTTGGAACATAGTTTGAATACGATTAATCATGTTTTATTGATGTCGTCAACCCTCCAACGTTTCTATGATTTTATCAATGTTGAAGTACCCAAGACTTCAGATTCGGCACTTTCTTCCATTCCAATTGTCCAATGGACAGCGCAGCAAGTACAAGCGTGGATTGCAACAGTTGAGAAAGGCAAGTTTGCTCATTTAGTTTTGCCTCAAGATGTCGACGGAAAGAGACTTTTAGAAATGAATGCTTCCACGTTTGCACAGTTATTTGAAGCTCAAGAACGTTCCGGACGTCAGGAACAAGAAGGGCCAACATGGGTTATTTCTATTGAAGAAACAAGACGCTTAAATACAATTAGCAATGCCTTGTTCCGCGCTGTGAAGCGCGAAGAATTGCTTTTTGGCCAGAGCGGAAGAGATAGATTTTAAGGGTCGAGTTGTCAGATTCTTTAATTAATATTGTTTCACAACGATTCATATTGATATATCTAAAATTATTAAATTGTTAGAAGCATATGCCTTAATACACCTTAAAAATTGTCTAAGTGTGAAGATGTACCATTCATTTCTTGAAAATGCACATTCTATAACTGTTTCCATCTTCTTTTTGCATTGCCAGTTTTCGATACACTATCGCGGTAACGTGTTTTGCTGCTTTTTGCAGGAGATTCACGTCCATCTTTCAGATCTGAAATATCTCAACTATCTACACAGTCGTCATCTTTACTTTCACTCCATTATTTTCAATTGGTTTCATTGGCATTCACACAACCTTTGACTATGACTTTATATGCGTCTCATTTCAAGTTTTCTGTGTCTACTGTAATTGTTTTTTTCATCGTGGCTAATAACATAATCCGCTAGTACTTCCTATGCACATCTCTTTTATCCATATCTCCTTTTCTACCATTCTGGGTGTCCCAGAAGTTGTGACCAGGACTCGATAATACACGACCATCATGGACTGCATTCGATATCAAGTTTGCTTTTTCTGAAACCACACCAGATGCATCAATTGTAAATTGTCGTAAATTGTTATTGGATCTTGATTTGATCAAACTGATCTTGTGCTTCTCATCTTTATTCAATGAATTATCCTTGTTATACTTTGTCTCACAATGTTCCTTTAAAATGGAGCGGTATCGATCCAATGAACGTTTCTTCAAAATAGCCATATTATTTTCCTCATTCATTTCATCATTGCAATCATCGTCATCAACTTTATTAACCCTTGGATGGCCCCGTCTATGTCCCCATCCGTCAAACACTCCGCGCATATCATCAGCTTCGTCCGACGTATTTATCCTTTTTCCTTCAATGCTCGCTTTCATCACCGCTTTTGCAGCTTCAACTTGCTTTCCATATACAAGAATGGTGGCTTTACCAGGGCGTCCCGCACGCCCAGTTCTACCCACTCGACGTAAAAACTCTGTTGGCTTGAATGGGAAATCAAACAAGATCACATGGTCAACCTGTGTGTTGTGCAGTCAGCTTAACAACCTCAAAGCAAAGAGAATAGTCTAACTTACAATGGCCTCATCAAAGTCCATACCACGTGATGCTCGGTCAGTACTGATCAAAATGACGGGCCTTTTTAACAACGGTTTGCAAAATTCATTCATATTGTTATCACGTTGTTTCGATTCGATTGCCCCATGATTCGGTAATAGTTGCCAATATTTTCCTTGTCGATCATATCGGGCAAGAGTATTCTCTACAATGCGGCATTGTTCTATCGTATTACAAAAGATAATAGTGCGATCACAATCACACTCATTCGCTGACTTGAATTGTAACACAGCATTCAATAATGCTTCCTTCTTATTTTCAAGAACTTGTTGATATGATCGCTTTCCCGTTTTCAACATGGTTATTTTGCTGTCAACGCCTTTACTGACTCGCTTCCCACTGCAATCAATCAGCAATTCTTCCACTGTTGGAGCGATGCGATGCAAACCAGGTCCATAAATTGTTTGCAGATCAGGAAACTCTTCCAATAGCTCTTTTACTATGTGGGGAGGCAATGTAGCAGAAGCAAAGATAAACTGTGTAACTACATTATTATTAGTCTTGTTGTTACAAGCCATTCCTATTGGCTGCAAAGGGTATGTCTCATCCTGCAGTAATACATCAGCCTCATCCAACACCATAAATGACAACGAATCTAAGAAAATAACCTTCTTTTGAAGAAGTTCAAATAGTCGACCAGGAGTACACACTAGGATTTCAGTTCCCAATCTAAGCTTCCGATACTCTGAATCAAAATCAGTTGTTGCAGTAAATGATGATGTTCGGAATTTTAACACATTTGCAAATTTTTTGACTACTTTACTAACTTGCCTAAGGAAGCAGACAGAGGAAACCGAGTAGGAAAGAGAGAGAGAGAGAGAGAGAGAGAGAGAGAGAGAGAGAGCACCGAAAGTTAGCGATGCGTGAAAGAAAAGATGTCCATATATTTAACTTACCATGCAAGCTCTGTTGTTGGAGTCAAGATAACTACAACTGGTTGCCTTTCATTGACTTGGGAAAGGACAGGATAACTTTCATTCTTCGTAAAAAATAATCTTTGTAGTATGGGTAACAGATAACCTAACGTTTTGCCACTGCCAGTTTGATCACCAATAATAACATGTCGACCTTGGATAATCGGTTGAAACGTCAGAGCCTGGATACGTGAAGGGTTTTCAATATTATTACAATTCAAAATATGTCGCAACTTCGGATTGAGACCAAGATCAATAAATGACTTTTGACTGAAAAAGTATTGCTTTTGCAAAGTGGTACCATCGACATCATTTGCTGTAGATGTCGATCCGCTCAAAGCCGTAACATATCTTGAAGATCTCATTTGTGTATTCACAAAACTATCCAAACCACGAATGAAGGCTACACAACGCTTTATGTTAGCACCACCAAAGCGTACCAACGGCTGATGAGCTATTCTTAAGCTCTCTCCATCAACAACAAATTGTGAGAGAAAAATGAGAAGTATCAACGACCATTTCATCAAGGCAACCCGCATACTGATCTGGGATCATACCCTTTCGATTGGACATGGATGATCAAAACTCCAATTGTCCACTACAAGCTTGTATCAGGATTACAAAAAGCAAACATGACACGCGCAGCGCAGCACAGCAGCAGCAGCAGACAGCAGCAGCGCAGGCCGCAGAGCTAGTCAGTAGTAGGCGTATGGACAGCAGCAGCAGCAGGCGCAGCAGGGCAGCAGAGCGATGGATGGATAGCATCATCTGTAGCAGCAGGAGCATCGGCGCCACAGCAGAGCAGCAGCAGCAACAAGCATATATACCATATATCTATCCCGTGTTAGAGCACAAAAAAAAATCTACTTCTATTAATGATAATAAATAAATACAACAGAATTTGGCATTGCATCTATAGAAGTATATTCAAAGAATGGTTGAGAAATGAGTGATTCTATGGATGTTCAGGAAAAATTTGCCACTGCTTGTAAGGATGGCAATTTGGAAGCTGCACGTCAGATCCTGTTGCAGGATTGGGAAGTTGGAGACATTAACGTAAATTTCCGCGATAATGTAATGTTTTCGCTACAGAATCTACAGCTGTTCAAAAGGCCTTAATGAAAAATGCTTTCTATTTTAGAAAGGCAATACTCCTCTTATCCTTGCATCGATGAATGGCAAATTGGCAATTGTACAATGGTTGCTAGAAGGGGCTCGTGTCGATGTGAATGTTTCCAATAATTTTGGCACGACTGCATTGATGGAAAGTGCGATACAAGGCCATCAAGAGATTATAAAATGTCTTCTTCAGTACGGGGCAGATGTAAATCTACTAGCCAATGTGATTATTTTATGTTATTTTGTTATTTTGGATCGTTCGTTACATCGACAGTTCTTTAGAATGGTTTTTCTGCCTATCAATGCGCTAAAACAGACGAAATAAGGAAATTCCTTGTTGAAGTAAGTTGTCTACAATTTAAATTAGTTGAGATGCAATAGGTAATTTATTCTTTCACGTTCCGTCTTGTGTAGCATCGCCGCATGAGTTCTGTAAAATCCAACTATTTCGGGAGGGGGGTGAATAATGAATCATGTGTGATAGATAATGAATCCATACAAGTTGCTACTCCTACGAGCAATCATATAGGTACTGACGACGATGAGAGTATATCATCCTCTCGGAAAAGTCTTGTGTTACGTACGAGTCGTATTTGTAGGGTAAGTAAAAATCATCAAAGTAAGAGGGGCAATAAAAAAGAGAACAATTTAAACTCTTTGAATCACCGAAATAAGAAGACAAGGGACTCACAGAGACCAGTAAAACAATCACAAACAAAGATTTTTGACAACATCAATCAATCAGAGGATGAAGACCAAGAGATTGAGTCCGGTGGAAGTAGGAGAAATTCAAACCAAGACAAAAAAAGTACTGACCATAACCAAAACAAGAGATGGTTACCCCGTCAACTGTTATACCCCCATTATTCTTATCATCATCAGTATTACCCAGATATGGATTATGCGTCTGATGATAGTCAGTCATCGCGAACTTCAATTCCTAGCTTTCATCATTACAGCATCCCCATTTCCCACCAAGCCGTATACTGTGCTCCTCCTGCATTCCCCGCGTCGCCTATTTATCCTTATCATTATCTACCGCTTCCATCTCTGGGTCCATACCAGCCGCATAGTTTGACCGCAGCAAATGTTCCACCAATTTCCCCTGTTGTTGTACAATCTCCGCCATTACCCACAGATAGTCCTGTTGTTAACCAACGTCCATCAATTCAAATTATTCGTCCAGCTTCAAGTGATGATCAGGCGATATATTTACATCATGGTCGATTTCCTGAACGTAGCCTAGAATCATTTTCTGACAAGCATTTAGAAAATCCAAAGTCATCGCCATCATGGTTGGCTTCGTTGTCGCCAGTTGTAGAAGATATGGGAACACAAACGGATAATGTGGATGGACTATCTCACAGCAAGTTTCATGGTTCAGTATCACGAAAACCAGCAAATGGTAAGATACCAAATCATTCGCGTGGTGATTACACACCAATATTAAAAACTGCATTTTGTGGTGATGCGGAATCATCAGAAACGGATGAAAGTTTGATGTCCATAGCTAGAAATTATCGCTCTCAACGTAAGCTTTTATCTATTTCGCAAGATCAAAATCAAAAAGAACAACACGAACAATTTCATCAATTTTTGCTATTTCAGAAATTTCAACAAGACCAAGGAAAATCATCTATCCAACCTAAACTATTATCTCAATCTGTATCTACAATAGAATCGCGCGAATTATCTCATCAGCAGAAAGATCTCACTGAAAATAGGAAAGTGCCGTTGGTTTGTGAGCCCTTCGCAAGTGGTATCAACCGATCGGAGTCGAATAATTATTATGTTGCTACACTGAGGGAGCAAAATTCTGGCACTTTATCGGCCATGGATTTACGGCCTATTCCCCTAATTGAAGAGGAAGATGACAATGACAAATCCACTGGATGGATATGTTCAATTTGTGTCCCATTTTAATTCATCTTGCATTTGCTTTCGTTGTGTTGTGCACCACAATTATCACGGTTACTATTATTCAACTGCAATTGTATATGCCTATTTTAGAGATTTCCCCGGTTTTTAAGTAATCATTAATTGGCATTGTAACCATAATTTGTATTTTCTACAGTTTCCCACGCACGCTAAAGTGAATTTTACTTTGAACTGAACATGACGAGAGCAACCATATTGCAAGCAGTTTATGAATTCCGTCGATGAAAAACTCGTATTTCATTTCTAATTAATGGTGCTGTTTATCATTATCGCTAGATAGGGCATAGAAAAACCAAAATACAGTGGACCCAAATCCAATTATTACTGTTCTTGGCAACAATCCACGGAATAGAGCTTTCAGTCCATCCTTTCTGATGATTTCTTTGTGCGCAGCAATCAACGAAAACTCACTCAATTCACCTGACTTGATCCGCGTATTAGCACAATCTAATGGGTTGGTTAACACTGCTGTGATTCCACCAGAAATGAAACCAACAACTGCAGCATCCGTCTTGTTCAGCATATCCGAATTCAAATGGCTATAATCAGTTAGTCCAGAATTTTCATGAATTACAAAGAAACGTAAATAAATTCTTGCAAGGCTTTCATATAATGACATTTTTATGGCAGCAAAGGGAATATCTTTTAACATGTTCGCTTGCCATCCCAAAAAGAAACCTTTTGTTCCATGTTGCCTATATACTTGCTTGATGATACTTCCCACAGTAATGGACAGTTTTCCGCCATTCGAAGTTTGACCACTATTTCGGAACTGGTCAGAAGAAGACAACAACATTTGCTTCTTTATCACATCTGCTGGAACAGCAACTATTGAAGATGGAACTGCATTGATTAATGACGAAAGCAGAACAGCAAGGGAATCGCTAATTCCAGACTCTTGAAGATGATCTCTTAGAATACCGTACCCTGCAAAAAATGCACCGAAACTTGGACCAGATCCAACCACTGCAATTGGAAGCGCCCCTTGAAAGAGTTTTGAAAATTGAATTTTGCCGTTCTTCCCACTATTGGAAGCTTGTTTCATTACCTTAAATGAATCTAATCCGTAAAAGATCAAGTCTGTTGAAATTCCAGCGAATGCTCCACCTAATCCTGATTGAAAGGCATGAAGCATCTTGTTGCCTGATGAGGAGGAAGGGGAGGGACAGTCCTTCACCATTTCCGATTCAACAGATTTTCACTCGAAATATATGTAGTCATCCATTGACACTGCTCTATATACTGTGAGCAATATGGAATACAATACTTCTAGTGATGAGCTCGCTCTCTTTCTTAAGATGCAGATACAATACGCCGGAAGAAGTTGGAAGTGTTGCGCCTGCTGCGTCTTTCGCTGCTCGCTGCTCTGCTGCGCATGCTGCCGCTGCTGCTGCTGGGCGGCGTGTTCTCTGTTCGTGTAACGGCCGGTTTTGGGTTTTTACAAGAAGTATATATGGAACCAGCGGCATGCAGAGGAGCGTCAGGCAGCAGCGCCTCACAGCAGCAGAGGAGGCGGCCGGGCAGCAGGAGAGCAGCAGCACAGGCGCAGCGAGTAATAGCAATGCCAATTCGCGGAATTGCAATCTGGAAACCAGAATATTTTAGATGCTGATTTGATTCCAGATTGATTTATGGCGACGACTGGAGTATAGATTATCAGCAATACAATTCCTTTTGTTTTTATTTTCATTACGTTATTGGAATTGTTTGAATTGTTTGTTAAGACTTTGCACCGCCGAGCAGATTTATCATTTTATCACAGTCCATTCAAAGAGTCTCGAAATAAAGAACTTTTTTGTGACCACGACCCCTGCTGATGTTCATTGTCTACATCGATGAGGAAGAGAAATTTGGTAAAGCCTGTTTCGTTTCGAAAGAAGACTGTTCCTTTAGGAAAGTTCCAACAGCGTCCATTCCTTACATCATCCCAGTTGACTGATCTATTTATCAGGTTAGACAGAAATGACGATGGCGAATTAGATCTACACGAATTTTCTGGGATAATTCGTGCGTTACAAATTCCTGTTTCAGAGGACTATGTTGCAGATATTTTTCGACTTGTAGACACTGCGGCGTCAGGTTCTTTAAATTTGCAAGAGTTTATATGTGCGTATCAAAAGATTTATGCAAATCAGCCAACTGGAAAAGCAAACAAAAAGTCCAGTGTTGTAACACAAAAGTCTGACGAAAAGGTGGAATTCATCCGTGCCACCCGGTATGGCACCGATGAACGTGGTCAACAAATTTTTACTTTGTACACAATTGAGTATCGTAGTGGTAGAGCGAAAGGATTTCGTTATAATTTTTTATTTGATTCTTATCAGAGTAACCATAATGTACATAACACGAGTCTAAATAGGAGCGAGAAGTTGGAAATGCTTGCTAATAATGTTAGTCATTCTGATGGAGAAATGTCTGGCGTTTCTAAAATTTTTCGCTCGGTCAAAAAAGAAGACTATGTTGATGGTTTGGAAGGAATAATGAAGATGGTTAGAAATGATAGTCAGCTGAATGTCCAATTCTATGAATCAACACAGTGTCGCTTACTTTGGTGGATTGATGTTGCTCTACATAGAGTTGAACGATCTACCATTGGTAGATATGTAGATATATTTGGGCTTCCGAACCATTCAAAATTTTTATCAAACTTTGGTAATTTTGGAAATGTTATCTCAAGAGACGAAAAATCTCATCTATTTGTTGGTGATGGTGTAACTTTGTATGGCACCGTGCATTCCATGTCACTGTTTGCCCAAACGGCGGTTTTATTGAATCGTCCTGTGTTGCATTTGTTGCCGTCTGTGGTGGATGGTGGCCGCATGGATAGCAATATTTTGAGCCCATCAACTACAAATAGCATTTTTAGTGGAATTTTATCTTTTTTCGTCTGTTGCATTAACATCATGTTGCAAACAATCAAAGAATATTATCGGACACGACTAGCATTTGTAATTAACTTTTCACATCTAAGCGATACGAATGAAAAGGAAGCCATGGGAAGTTACGAAGTTGCTTCATCAATAGCTTTGGTAAGTGTTAGTGTTAGATTTTCACCTCTTGTATCAAATAATTTTGCATACTCGGTCTTTTGTTAGAGGTTACGAAACGAATCCGACAATATTGAGGAGAGTAGACAAGAGCGAGGTGAAGAAGGGTGTGATAGTGATACCGATGACCGCGTCAAGGGAATTGGCATGTTGCAAGCTCTAAAACTTAACGTAGTGACTCCTGCACCTTTGACGGATCAAAATTTGCCTCCAGATGAAGACTTCGGTATTGTGGGTGGAGAAGGTGCACCATTACCCCTACCAACAATAAGGAAATATCACAGTCAACCAACGTGGGTAGCATCTACTGGTCATTTACAAAAGAAACCTCCTCTGATTCAATTTGATACTCTTGGTATTCACGTGTTAGACCAAGGACCTGGTGCTAATGGATTAATGACAATACGTAAATTGGATGTCGTTGAAAAAGCTAAAGATAAGAAATCCAAAACTATTGCAATGTTGCGGGCAAGACGTGGAAAAGGAATAATTGGTAAAAGAAAAGGAGTTTCAATATGGTCAATTGAAGAACAAAGTAGATCTGGAGTTATAGGTCGTATTTTGGATGGAGTGTGGATGAAATTATTGGAAAATGTTTTTCTTGATGGAGTGACGGATATCGCTGGGGAGCTGGATGATAGCCCTACAACTTTGGCATGTTTTATCACCATGTTGCTCCATAGTTTTTCAATGACAAATCTAGGAGCTTTAGATTATTGGCTGAACATCGTAGAAAGTGATGTCAAGGATATTGTCGTTTCCAAGCATGCTTCTCATGTAAAAGAAATGCGACGGATTGTGAAAGGTACAAAGTCTTGTTTAGATTTAAGTGACTCTATTTAATTTTGCATTTGAGTAGAGATGAAAAATTACGTCGATCCTACAACGAAATTAATGAGCCGTATTTTCCTCCAATGGGAAACAGAATCTAAACAGCAAACTTTAATTGCTGCTGCGAAAACGTTGTCTCGATCCGCTTCTCGCCGTGCAAGTAGAGAGTTTCAAGCAGAAAAATTCGTTGCTCATGTTCCTATACCTGGTATAGCATTATCAGAGTCCGGACCGCATCGTAAGCCATCTCATTCACTGTTACCCCCACCATCTTTGCTTGATGGACATAATAACCACCGTCGTTCATCACTTTTGGTCGCGCGTATGAAAACTCAACCAATCAATTTCAGAAAAAAGTCAGCTATTGGAGATGTTGACAAAATCCCCCTGTCCTTTACAATTCTGAAGCGATTTTTTGGAGATCATGCATATCGCGATTTGCGCATGGTTTTGGATGGGTACGAAACATTGGACTTTAAAGGATTATTGTATTGGCAAGAGAGATTGGGATTTTTAGAACAAAAGCTTGATGACGTTGAGATCTTTATTGACAGTCAAATAGAAGAAAAGCGTAATTTCGCCACGTTCAGTATGACAATTATAACTACAGTGCTAGCACCGCTAACCATCCTCACAGGTTGGTTCGGGATGAATTTTGATAACATGGTAGAGTTGAGTTCATCTACTTATGAGAGCACCCCAGGTGTGCAATTGCTGTGGGTAATTATTGGTTTCACTTATATTGTCATGCTTTGTTTCGCCATTCACTTTCGTATTATATATTCCGCAACTTGAATGATACAGAAATGGTGTTGTGTATTAAGGAATTGGCTTGTAATTTTATGAATATGTGTAATATGTGTTGACAATTTTGTTCTGTGGTTACTTTTGTGTTCAGAGAATTTCCACAAAATATTTTTTCCCCCCTCATCGGATCTACCTAACTATTTATGTTGATCCCTATATATTAGGTTAGTGGAGCTAGCTTTTGATATCTATGATATCCACACCAAAAAATTTAATAGTGTATATTTCTCTTCGAATGTGGTTTTTCTGTTCGCTATAATATATGTGGTGTATGTTAAGAAAGTGTGAATCTGTTGCGTACATAAATTGCTGACATTTAATGTGGTGAGACCCAATCACATTTATTGATTGTTTGTTGTGCTAAAATCGTTGCTAATAATTGTAAAAAATACATCTCACTCCAGAGTGCCGTTCCATGAGCTACAAAACCAGCTCCATGTTAGTTTCAGACAATTCTAACTTCTTCAGCGCATTAATAAAATTACTAATAAGCTTCATTTAAATTATAAAAATCCACATAAACAAAGCTACAACTCTATAGTTTCGATCGATTTTTATACATATAACAATATCTACCAAACTTGATTCATCTTTTATATTATTGCTATCTTGACCACCGATAGTTTACTTGCGAAGTCTCTTAGCCTTATCTATACAATCTGATAATGGACGAACAAGTTTGCGATTGTCAAAATCAGACATTAAATCTTGAACTATGTTTTCCTTTAATTCTATCATTGAATCTACATCGTCATTTGAATAGTAACTGTCTTTGTGAGTAATGAAATCCTCTGTATCTACGATCAAAGACAACGCCTGACAAGCAATTAATCGATGAGCCTTAAGGACATTGTGACCAAGTAAATTTAATAATTTAACAGCTTGCATAAAGACACGGCGTTCCCGCATCAATGGCATGATTCTGATATGAGGCAATCCCAAAAAACCGCAAAATTAGAGAAAATACGATGAAAATGAAGTAATGGAGCTTACCTGTGTTCTTTGATCTCTTCGATATGTTTCAATAACTCATATAGATAATAGAAGACCAATAATTCTTGTCTTTGATGAATATCGTGTTGTTTCGCTAATAACTCCACTGTCTCAGCCATAGCTACAGATGTTTCCATTACATCTGCGATATGGTTAATTAATGCAGGCAAGTCTGTAGTCTGTAGAACTTCAACGTGTGACCAAGCATTCTTCATAATGACACCCAAACCCTTTTCAAATTTATCGCACTCCGCAACAAAATCAATCTGATCATCATCATATTGAGAGTCAACCCAATATCACTATGACTAAAAAAGAGCCACTCACCATCGGTCCACGGCGATTTCTTCTTGATTCGGTTTGTCTGGTTTTGAATTCGATGAGAATTCTTAGACAAAGATTAAGCTTACCATCTTCCAATAGGAATCGTAAAGCTTGTTCTTCTGTTTCCCACAATGTAGCATCGCCCTTTTTGCTTGCTGGCAACTGTGACTCTACATCGGAGATATGCGCAACACGGCCAAAGATTTCCGCCATTTCAAACCAAGGATCAGACAAAATGGGATAGTTATCCTGAAATACACATTGAGAGCACTTCAGATACAAAGAAATTCCGCGTCAACTTACCAAATGTCTAATGCTTCTTCTCAAATCTTGTGCTAACTTTTCGCTGATTACATCGAATTCATCGACATCCTGTCGAGCAGAATATTTATCACCTTTGCTCATTCTGAAATAGTCTTTATGCGACGGTCTAGTTTTAATGGAATAATGAAAAATCGCCTGTTAGTAAGAAAGCAAAAGCAAAGCAGTAAGGGTAGTTTGGAGTTCTAATGGTTTGAGAGTATTTGGCAGGGCGTAATGAACATAATCGCTATTGGATGTGCAGAATTCTACTCACCTGGACTGACTCCCAACTAGAAAGAATTCTACACGCTGCAATATGAGAAAGACTGGATGGAGTTGATAAAAGACAAGCTCAGAGCTGCTTGCGGTTCCAATTTGTGAAAGATTTAAGGATGTGAAGAAAAAAAATAACCAAAAGAATTGGAATTCTGCTACAAGCATATTGTACACGCCAGCAAGCAACTGTCGAACCGGCCAAAAAGCATCGAAAATCACCAGAAATTTTGAAGAAAAAGATGGATCGAAATAGACTAATATTATAGTTTTCTAGTCCTTCGCAACACAATATCAGTATTTCTGCGCCTATAAAAAAATATACTTCTACTTTATAAAGGTCTACACATTTAAAAACAAATTTAGCCGTAGATGGTGGAGTCGAAATATATGAGAGTGAATATTGCATCATCTCCTCCCGATGGTAGTGAGGTAAGAAGTCCTTCTCGTGGTCGAATAAAGTCAGCAGGTACACAACAGAAGCAAGCATGCGGAAGAAGCAGGAGCAGGAGCACTGGTGCTAGAAATGCAGTAGAATTTATGTCAGAAAGTATTGCCGATTCAGTGAAGAAGAGAAGAAGAGGTTTACAAATTGATCAGCCGGTCCAAAAATTACGGAAGCGGAGAGAGGAACAGGTGGAAATATCCGCACATGATATATTACCCATACCACGAATTGTTATCGTGGATACTGATTTGTCGACCAAATTGTATGAGCGAGGTACTGCACACGACGATAATGTTGTAGATGATAAACTTCCTGTTTCCGAAGATCCGATACTTGGTACACCATTGCAAGAATTAAAGGAAGTGATTCGAAAAGACTCGCACGATCAACATCGTCACCGTCATCATCACCATGGCAGACAGCGCCGCAATGAATTTCCCATACCCTTCTCTGACTCGCGGTGGTTAGTTGTTTCATCTCTGTTTTTCATTGTTCCAGGTATACAGGCGTGGAATTGCCATCAACCGTGGTATTTTGTTTTGTCCCTTGTTACTTCAATTATTTCCGCTGTATATTGGTATGACGCAAGATTAGGTCTAAGACACTCGTTGGATTGGTATTTTGCAAAAATATCTTTTGTCATTTACTTTATAACGGGGGCATTGTATGTGACAGACCCGTATTTGCATGCCTTTGGCTGGCCAGTGTGCTTAATTATTTTGTGGGCTTTTTGGATGTCAGGACAGGAATGGAAACGCGACAAGTCCAATTGGATGTACTATCACATGGCGTTTCACTTCTTTGTTGCAATTGAGCAATCTGTAGTAATTACTGGATCTTTTCCGCAATGTCATTACTCCAATTTCTTTCTGACACGCAGGTAAAGTGAAAGATTTATTAATAATCCTGTATGAATTTGCGATAATTGAATTATGATATTTCATCCCTCAATCTTATTTACCCTTTCGGAATTAATGAATTTCGAACCATACATAAATTTAATTTGATGACGCAGACTCCAACATCATCGACGCAACGGACGGATACAAATTTGCAAGGCCCTCAATTACTTCAACTGGGTGCTGCTCTGTGGACAAGTCCAAGTTGAATATATCCGAAAACGATTTAAGTAACACATTGGTGAATCCTTCCATACTGACTTCACCATTACTGAGATCTTGTAATCTGCATACCCCCCCTTTTGTTGGATCGATACCACATGGTACAATCCGCTGAAAATGTTTCAATTCACTGTTCACATTCACAGCGATACCATGCATTGTAATCCATCGACTTGCAGTTACCCCCAATGCACAAATTTTGGAACCATTCACCCAAACACCAGTATTCACAGGCGAGCGACCTGCAGTGATGGAGTATTGTTGAAGAGCATTAATCACACATTGTTCCAAGCTGGATGCAAACCTGTCACCATGGAAGAGTTCAGCTATTAATTTATGCAGAGTTGTTGATATTAACATGTTCTAACCAATGGAGATCCCTTTTGTGATGATTCAAATCAAAAACGGGATAAACAACCAACTGTCCGGGTCCGTGCCAAGTTACTTCACCTCCACGTTCAACCCTATATAGCAAAGGTGCATCATGATTTCCTGTTGAAAACTTCACATTTTCCAAAGTGGCACCTCTGCCTAGGGTATAAGTGGATGGATGTTCTACAACAATTAAGGAATCCCCAACTGGCGTCCCGGCTTTCTTCATCTGCCAACTGTGTTCCATAAGGAGCTTTTGGTAGCGCCATGCTGTGGCATAGTTTGTCAACCCTGACACTTTTTGTAAATTATAGACTTTGCACGAACGCATGACACAAGTAGTGAAGAAAGGCACTACAAAATGTTGGAAATGGGAAAGCTGATTTCGGACCTGGTTCGGGTTTCGCAGCCAGGCAGCGCGCATCACAGCAGCAGCGCAGCAGCAGCGGCCGCAATGCCAATAATGGAATGGGGGAAAAGCACAGCTGACATAAGGTACCTAATAGCAGCAGGCGAGAGCAACAACAAGCAACGTCAGCAGCACGTTGTTGTTGAAAAAGCCAAGACGGCTGATGTGTGGGGGAAGCATGGAAATTAATTAAAAGGTGGCTTGGCGTAACAAATATCAATATTGTTTGTGGTATATCTGGTTTAGTTTCATCTTCGATTCTACTTGATCTTTGTGTAGAATTCGATCATTATATCTTTGAAGCGCAATTTTTAATTGATTGGGCGTAACTCACTTGTTCTACTTCACTTCAACGTATGACATATCGCTTGCGCCATGAACCAGAAAAATCTCCCGTTCTATGTAGCAGCATTTGTGATCTTATTTTCTGTGGTCTGTACCATTGTGAAAGCTCAGAGCAATAATGCTGATCTTCCTGTCTCAAATGATCTATGCCCAGCAGACTTATCAAAATATCGTTCGTCAAAGGTTGCTTCATCCTTCGACCCCGTCAAATTGGATGGGATGTGGTATGAAATCGCCTATCATGATGCAGCTCAAGTCAAAGAAACTTGCCAATCCTATGCACGCACTCTAACAAAAAATGACCTTTCCGGTGGATATCAGATGAAGGAAATCTTCGGCTTCACATACGCTGATCGCAGCACAGAGCCGCATTCATTGAGTCTCGCAGCGGATTTTCATATCTCTGACAGTGAACGAGGTCTATATGAGCGCTACATGGACTTTCCTGTAGTAAATAGATTAAAATTTCCTTCTGTCGTAGTAGATTTTACCACAACACGCAATGGCGATTACGACACTGTTTCGGAATATCTCTGCTACAACGTTGGAAAGATAGCATATCGGGAAATCCGCATTGGATCCCGATCACCGACTATGTCTGATGCTCAATTATTGGTTTTGGAACAGAATTTGAAGACATTGGGTGTTCCATTTGAAAAATTACGTCGATCAAACCAAACTGATTGTTCATACGTAAAATAGAAGACCATATATGGAAGGTTGTCCCTATACAATGTTACAGCCACACGAATGATTTGGATTGTGGTAATTTATTTGTTTCAATTACTATGATTATGTTAAAATTAAGACTACTTTAGGACATTTTTATATTTATCAAAGAAAATTAAAATCGTAAAATGATTATTGTGCTGATTATTGTAAACTTACTTCATTCAAATCCTGTAACATCAAATTACTCATTTTGGTCGTAACGTACTTTAATGACGTTAAAGATAAAGCAATCACCAAAACTTAGAAAAATAACTATTTACATGGACCCAAATATGACGAGACGAAATATGCTTAGGTACATTATTTATACGCCACTGACTTAATTGAGTGATCTTTGTTCTTTTCAATTACAATCGCAGCCATTTCTCTCATAGGTTCTATATTATCGATCAAATTTTTCAAGTTAATAGACTCCCAAACCCCTTCAGCGAAATGATAAAACTCATCTTCAGTCATAGATGAGAATTGACGATAAAACTCAGCTGAAGGGTCGGTCTCAGATTTTTTCCTCAGATCCATAACTCTTGTCATGAACCATTGACGCATGCATGGCTCGTCTGCATCAATATAGATTGTTAAATCGCAATACTGGCTAAATTGTAGGACGTTAACACCTTCAAAAAGTAAAATATTGGGAAGTTCTAGATCAACGGGAATTGGCTTAACATCGTAAATTAAGTGATCATATTCAGGCACAGCTATGATTTTGCGACCATCCGAATGAACGACAAGGCCCGTCCCATTTCGAACATTGGATAAGAAGCGTTCAATATGATCAATTTCATAACTTTCAGGAAATCCTTTACGGTGAGACAATGATTCACTTTCCAGTTTTTTATTGGATTTCAAGAAACCATCACTGGAAATGACAGTGGTGACAAGAGAACCATGTGAATGATCGGCTAATAATGTTTTCAGTTGCTTAGCAAAAGTACTCTTCCCAACAGAAACGCCACCGGTCATTCCAATTATAAAGGTTGATTTTAGTGGTTCCAGAGTATTTTCCAAGAATCTTCGATAACCATTGGCTATGAAAGTTGCTAATTCTTCTATGGCAAGTTGCGTCGTAGGATTAAAAGTCTCGGTTGAGGAAGAAGACTCAAATTGAGCGGAACTATCATCTTCTGCGGTAATTACATCCCCTATCAGATCTCCAACCTTATTACTACAGTCTTCTTTAGTTG
>JACCEA012489011.1_pt1 | contig 21111 bp, 7 predicted proteins | sample 7449851 | NCBI WGS metagenome assembly JACCEA01 (sample SAMN15323453, study PRJNA562643) | freshwater metagenome | isolation source: river surface water | place: USA:Blue River Watershed | collected 2017-08-18 | reverse complement strand
CCAATTCCAAAGAATGCTGATGTCGACGATGCAAAAGCGAAATTCCGTGATGGTGTGTTGACTGTAACTTTTCCAAAGAAGGAACCAAGTGCTTCTATCAAGAAACTTCGCATTGACTGACCATTTTAAGCAACATCTTACAAGCAGTTTTGATTTTTAGCACATGTAGCAATTAACAGTTAACATTAAATTTTCATATTCTACAAAAATTCCAAACATGCAAAAACAAGTCTATGACCTACATTCGCTAACAACATGAAGGTCATTTATCACTTCACATTCATTTTTTCACAAATCCACTGCGCTACCAACTTTGAGAATGACTCCATTGGCAGATATTCTGATTGTTGCAATACAAGTTTCAAGCCTGTATTGTTACTCACAAAATCAGTCTTAGTTCTATCATCAAAGGCAAGTAATAGATTGTAAAAAGTACTGATTGCATTATCTGCAACAGTATGTAAACTTTGAATCAACCCTTCCATCATTAACTTATTTGCGATCTCTTGTTCGGTGACATAACCATTCAGTCCAACATTATTTCCATGTGTATTGTTGTTGACAGATGCATTGCTTAATAGCCTCAACAAATCCACCGTTTTGCAAAAGCATGCGGTTAAGCTCTTCGTGACTGGGATTTGAATATCCTTCGGAATACTTGCTTTGTTCATCGCAATATTGGCATCAGATTTTAGTGGACTAGATTTTGTCACATGCCGGAGAAGAGTTACCACACTTATTAACGATGTGATAGCTGTTTGCACTTTTTGCCGCTCGAAAGCAGAAATTTGATCACTATGAGTACTGGATGGTACAAGCGAAGGCAAGAGGTCCTGCTTTGAGAAAGTAATGGTAGAAAACCAAGACTGTTGCTTATTAGCCGTGGACGATGAATAAGTGGATTGAATAGCACTATTTGGAACTACTGCAAGGATAGGCGTCAAATCTATGCAACAAACAAAAATACATTAAAATAAGCAAATTGTAGACATCAATTAGCTCACCTAGTATATCGATCATTGCAGCGCAATCCAACAACAAAGCATCCAATTCATCACCTAGCAAAGCTGTCATTCGGCTATAATTTGTTTCATATTGATTACCAGGTTCAGGCAACGATGCAGCTTGGGTGACAACCAAAACGAAGCAGTATGTAACAGCCTCAGTAAGTTGTAAACCCTTCATTGAGTGGTCACGAATTCGGAAGATGTGCGCACAGGTAGTGTGATTTTTGCGCAAGAATGTCGCAACACCTTGCAATATATCTGATCTTGATTCTGAATTCGCTAAAATCAAAGAAAAAAAGCGAAACACACTCAATAAACCCTTTCTGAATGCGTTCATTCCACTGTTAGAAATTGCAAAAGATGATGAGGACGATGAACCAGTAGCATTCTCTTGAGCAGCAGGATAGCGACGAAACGTATTCATTTCACTCAAAATGGTTAAAATACCACTTTTTACGACGCTATCAATTCCGTCTCGACTAAATTCTACCATCTTTGAGAAGAATTGTAATGTCGAATTCAAAAGTTCCATACTTTCATCCAGAGATACGGGAGAACCTCCTTTATTACCACCAGATCCATATCCATGGTGAAGGTTAGTATTGTTCCATAAGTGATGCTGCAAACTGGAGGTAATTTCATCAACTAAACCTTTGGAGTTCAAATGTTGAATCACTCGTCCGGACAACCGCGCACCCAAATTATTGTTTCCATGGTTACAAACTTCCAGTAAAGTTGCCAATGTAGTGAATCCTACTAATCTCCAAGCTACAAAGCCTTTCGTGGATAAATTAACTAGTGCATCGAGCATATCAAGACTATGCTTACGAAGAGTTGGCTTAACAATTGATTCCAGTAATGTACTAGTTGGGGATGCTGCATCTTCATCAAGAACATTGGCAGAAGTGATCGCATTATTCGACCTCATCAACATCCGAACTAGCATATTTAATGCTGAGCAAATATACCCTTGAAAAGTGAAAGAAAGTTCACCAACTTCTAAATTTGCAGTTGATGAAGAGCCAGCGCGAATCACTACAATAAATAAATCTACGATCTGTTGAATCTGATCATCGGATACTATATCAAAGCAAAACAAATCGTACAAGACTTGATTGCTTTCACACAACTGCATTAATGAAATCAAGGATCTTGACAATTGTTCTTTAATGAATATGTTCTTCGTCTTCAAATGAACTACAAGATATCTGGTGAGAGGAAGTAGCAAATCAGTAACACACAGTGCAGTGACATAACGACTACAATGGCTATTCGAAATACCCTTTCCATTTTGACTGACTTTTCCCCCGAAATCCCCATTCATATCAACATTAGTCGATGAGTTAACTCCACCAACTAATTCAAATAGCTTCTTCTTGTAATAATCTGACAACATCAAATAATCAACCAATGAACGCCATGAGAGCATTACATGGGAGGAAGAAGCATCTAATTTTTTCTTTAAATTTTCTTCGATTGCAATTTGCAAAATGCTTTGTTTTTCTTCAGGAGTAGAATGACTAAATGTCGGATGATCCAAAAGAAATTCTTTAAGAGCGTTGCAGTTGATCCACTCATATTTAGGGGATGCCGTTGGACTGCGATTGTCCTCCATGATGAAAGGATTCTTCTCGTCTCCAAACGAACGCCCTGCTTTTGTCGTGATAGCAATTTGCAAACTTTCTTTGATAAATGGGATCATAATGGGCGAAATTTTTTTATGAAAAAGAATTTCCACAATATTCTGAATATTCAAAATCGCAAAGGATAAAAATTTGGTGATGGCTAGTTGATCTCCAGTTGCAGTTGTTGAAGTATCAACTCCACCAGAAGTTCCAGCGGGAAAGTAACTGAACAAGTAGCGCAAAATTTCATTCGAGCTATTGATCATGGAGACATTATTACAATTCAATTGGCATTCAATTAACTCCAAAATGCATGTCTTCAATAACCAACTAATTGACTGATTCAAGGCAAATATAAAATCAGATACAACGACTGATGGCGAATCAGTGGTATGCATTTGATTGCCTTGAGTCAAGTGAACTATGTCGGGAACTTCAAGCGACATCAATTTAGCAAAAAAATTTAAATGCACTTTGAAGAAATCAACGTGCTTTTCACGAAGGCGCTGAAGCGTGATGCGCTTTGTCAAAGGATTGCAAGCCAAACGATAAATCAATTCATAACAATCACAGGCTTGGGAAGGAAATCTTTGAAAAAAGCTATGATGGTATGGATGTAACAAGCTCAAGATAGCATCGAGGCAATCCATCCGACTACTGACTGATGGTAAACGAGAAAACAAGGAAGTTGTTGCTCGAATTCCACCTGTATGGGCCATTACTATTGAAGGGTCAAAACCGAGAAGTTGGTGGTTAAAAGTAATTTGATTTGCACTGTTGGTTAGAGTTCCCAGCAGCATGACCAAAACAGCTTCTCGCAATGTATTTCCTTCATCAAAGTCAATGAACTCTTTTTCATCGGTAACTGAATACCAGAAAGTGGTGATTGGTTTAGCTTCTCCTCCACTTGAAACCGCCAAGTATTCGCCAAAATCGTTTATCACACTTTTACCTCCTTGATCTAAAAAGGAAATTGCGCGACTAAAGCTTTCAATAACTTGTTTGTCAACCATCAAAGTATCTAAAGCATCATTACCACCAGCAGTTGCTGATATCAACCCACCACTTCCCTCGCCAACAGTACTTCCACCCATTCCACGATTTCCAGTTGTATGACGACTAGTAGCGAAATGCTCGATAATTTTTACAACTAGAACACTAACGGATGGAGTAATTGGTCGAGTTCGAAATGGATACGTCATCAGTTGGATCAAATGCTTGGTCAAATAATTTCCAGCGATAATACCAGACAAAGTAAAGAGTACGATAGGGAAATGTGAAATTTTCTTTCCTTCAAATTTCGTCAAATACATGTCATGATCATATACAACCCGAGCGAAAAGTAACACGCGATTTTCATGCCGACTTATATTATAGAGTATGGCAATAACACCCGCTAAAGATCGTTCAATCCAAAAGATAGGATCTACTGTATCACGACGAAAGTTAGTTACATTATTACCACTGTTGAACAAATCAAACGTGGCAACACCGACTCCTGACATCGAAGTTGCACCACCCAATCCACCAGCAAATCCTGCCGCTTTCTTCTGCTGGAGCAACGGTCGATTGCTGAAGTAGAGCAGTGATTCGACAACTGATGAAATTTCGGCGGAAAAATATTCTCCAGAACTTGTGATCAAGTATTGATTGTCCAGTCCACGAAGGAATTGCATGATTAACTCAGTCAAGCGCGAGTTACCAAGCATGGTAGCAAGCACATAAAATCCCGGAGAAGTTTGATATTGCTGCTTCAGTTTTGATTTAGCGGAAGGTGTTAACCCAATAGTAACAGACTCTAAAGCTACAGATGAAAACTTTTGCAAGACCACATCCAAAATTTGAACTGCCCGAGATGATAACTTCCAACGCTGAGCTAAATTGTTAGCGCGAGTGTCGGGGAGATAGCGACGCTGATGGACCTTCAATAATACATCTTCAATCACAAAGTCAATATATGGTATCAATCCACCAGCATCACGACTTTTGGAGTTGCCTTCTGCTGCGGCTTGCTCATCAAGTTTACTGCGAATGATGTCTTCCCCATGCTTAAATATATTTAACAAAAGCTGCAAGAAACCATCAGTAATAGGATATTGTCCAAGTTTAGCTTCTCGCTCCTCCAATTCCATTCGAACACTTGCCAAAAAGAGTTTGCTGAAAGTTGGTGGACCACTGACAGTTGTAACTGTGGTGGTAATAAGAGCTCTAGAATTGGTAAGAGTTGTCACAGCACTATTTCCATCAGAAAAAGATTCTAGCTTGTCCAAAATTGTCATCGCATATGAGATATCATGTTGTGCAAGATTTGCCAAACAACGTAATGCAGCACCTTTAATATCAATTGGCAAAGAACAAGACAATACATCCACCATTTTGTCAATCATCAAAAACTCCTCTGAAACCAATATTTTGGCAACATCCAGATCCTTACCAATTGATGCGAACAAGTCGATAACTGCCAGCAGAGTAGAAATATCAATAGCTTCAATCGGCTTTTTGATAACTTTTTCAACAATCCCCATATTACTACCTAATACTGGTGGCTGCACCCCGTTGATGTAATTTTTGTTGAAAATATTTTCGTTGTTGATATTTGTGACATTGCCAGTATTGGTATTATCATCCTTCAAATTCATAACAATGTTAACAATTCCTCCAATTAAATTAGACCAATGGAACGGCGTTGCCATCGCATTTTGAAAATAAAAGAACACTGCCTTGGACGTTGAAGACCCAGGACCATTAGCAACCATTGTCAGGTATTGTACAGATGGAATCCACAATGAAGCATGGCTTTGACAAGCACTGATCATCTTGGTAACGAAATGATGAGGGGTATAAGTTTCTCCTCCATTTCCAATCGCCCCACTAATATCAAAATCACCACCACTTGTGCTATCAATACACCAAAATAATTTACAATAATTTGGATATACACTCATCATTTCTGTATGAAGTAAAATAATGTCTTCCAATGTGTCAACACCTTCTTCTGGAATAAAAGATGAATTAAGAAGCGTTGAAAACCCAGTTGATCTCCCTGTTCTTTGATTTTGAGCGGCGGAACTTTCTTGCTGCTGCAAAACCGCATGAGAGAGATAATCACGAATGTTTTCTTTGTAGTGATCATGCGTTGGAGGAAAAAATACATGAGGGAAATCTTCACCAGAGTAATACGGCTCCTCACGATAGAAGCTCATACGATAGATTTCAGATAAATTTTCTAGCAAATCAGCAACGATACCAAGGTAAAACAATATTGTCTCGCGATCAATCAATCCAAGCATTTGAATAACAGGAAGAATACACAAACGAATATAACTATAACCCCGCAAGACACACGCTTCATGCAAAAACCACACAACATCAGATGGTGGAGCACGTTCGTCATCGACTTCTGGTTGTCTGAAAACACCATACACCAAACAAGTAAAGGCTTTTGCACCACTACATTTCCAATCGTCACGATCGAGATTGTATTTAGATCCACTCGTATTCAATAACTTATTCTCCAACGGAATGTTGTCAATATCACTTTGGCTTGTATATTCAGACTCACGAGAATAGAGTGGGACAGTTTGTTGGTGAGCTCCAAGATGACTTAGTTGCAAAATAATTAATACAACAAATAGATGTTTGGAAGCATCTTCTTTCTTTTTTCGCATTATCTCATCTGAAACGGAATTTGTAGTGCCCGGAGCTCCTATGGTTGATCCAGCTGTATTAAACGAAGAAGGAACGGCAGTTGCAGAAGTGGGCACATCGTCTGGGCAGAAATGCTTCATGTTCACTTCCGCAATCAAATCAGATAATTCTTTAATGATCGACAAAAGCTCTCGTGCTTCATCATCAGTTGCTTGAGTTTGGTAAAGAGCAAAAAAGACAATCTCCGCCTTCATACGCATCATATCCCAGTGAATTTCATCCATCCCTGGAGATGAAGATGATACCATCTTTACGTCATCTCTTATTTCTGTCAATAACTTGGTCAATAAATTTTGCTTTAAAAGGGTATTGGTATCACGAAACACTTCAACTGGAGGAATTTCAGACGACGAGCGTCTTATCATTAGCTTCAAGATTGTTTGCAGTAGCTCCTGTTCACGTCGTTGGTCTTTGGGTTCCACTGTGGGACTTGCTTGAGCTGAGGTGCTTGTCCCCGTCGATGGATGGACTCCAGCCGAAGGTCCGGCAGCCGGTGCAACCGGTGCAGAAAATAAAGGGACCTGAGTGGTTGGAGCAGAAAATGTAAAACTCATTCTATCACTGCAACCAAACTGCTGCTCAATGGTTATTTTGTCTTCTGGAGATCGAATTTGCTTCTCAGCCAACGAAGCAATGCAAGTGGGCGGAGTGGGCGCTGATTATTGGGCGATCCCCAAATTCAATTGTACATCGAGCCCAAACTCCCATATTCTCAAATACCGGTTTTTCCGTGATAATTTCGAGATTTACTGTGCTATTTGTGCTTGTGCGCCAAAAATAACGGGCGGCGACCGAACAATCACAGAGCAAAACCAAAAAAGGAAATCATCGTTGTATACTTCGCTATCCTATATCTTGCAATAGTAGTTCTCCATAGAAGATCATGCTTATGCTGTTCGACTATTGATGTATACGACCTATATTATCATTAAAGGTTCTTCCGTTCAAGGAGTACATGACTAAAAGTGCGCATGGGTAAAATGTTGACTTTGATACAGAATAGTGGTTTGCTTGTGTTATACATAGTATTGGTTGGTTTTCGTCATGGTAAGCAATATATCAGTTGTAGTTTGGTTAACATGTTTGATATCAACTCATCAGCATATGGGCAAACGTACGGCCTCAAGACCCTAATCAATCCAAAAGGTTGTATTGCGAGTGAGATTTGTTCCACCCAGCCATCAGTTGCAGCAGTTTACCGAACGAATAGAGAAATTGCTTATTCGTTTACAGGGAGTATATATGTGCAATTTGCTTCTGGTCCAACAGAGTATGAAAAGCTTTATATTCGAGAAACATGTGGAAACAAGGAATGTGACTTGGAGGTGGTTGGATCGTATGCGTCAATTACAATTTTCAATGGTGTCTCAAGCTTTGAGGTAGGAATATGCAGAAATCTATGTAAACTTAATTTTATATTTGATATTTGGTTTAGAATTTGGTGTTCAAGAAAGCTGGCACATACACCTTGAAGTTCATCCTTTTGGATACGAATCATCAAGCAGTTGCGATGACTTACAGCGACCCATTCACCGTTTCAATTGGACTAAAGCATTCACTCTCCCTTTTTAATTTTGTTGGGACTGCATTTGGGGGCGAAGTTTTCTCTGCAAATCCAATTGTCGGAGTGGTCGATAAGGGAGGCAATGTCATCAAGTCGATCAATACTGGAACCGTCACAGCAACATTGACCACAACTCCAACCGGTCTTGAAAAAATGCATCCTAAAAATAGTATTACAGTGCCTATAATTGATGGGATGGCGAATTTCACCGGTCTCTACATTAATGAAGCTGGTTATCCTTATCAAATGACCTTCTCAACAACAGTGGTTAGTAATATTTTCATCCATGGATTCCCTTGTAAATTTTGTTTTGTTGTAGGGTCTTTCTGCAATTGTATCACGGTACTTTAACGTTGCTATTGGATTGCCATCTCAATTGGCAATTGTTCCCGGTACTAATCCAAATGCGACACTAAAGTACGGTGGTGAATGTTTTCAAGTTCCTCCTCGAATCCAAATATTGGATAATGGTGGTAATTTGGTGAGATCCGACAACTCGAGTGGTGTTCGAGTATCAATTCATGATAATCCAACCAATTCTTTTATTGGACCTGAAGAAAATTTGTTTGTTGTTGCCAAGCAAGGAGTCGTTCAGTTTGTTAATATCTATGTTGGATTGGTGGGGAAGAACTATACTTTGCGATTTGATTTATATTCTTATTCGGATTTGACCAACAAATTTTATGACATGTCTATTTCGTTGATTTCTGAGCGATTTCATGTTCAGCTTGGACCACCTCGGCACATGTATATTGCTCAGCGTGCTGATGATGGTTGGGCTGGCAATCAAGCGTTCTATACTCAACCAACTCTGCATATGATTGATAATGGAGGAAATTTGGTTTATTCAGATGTTGTTTCTCATGCAGAGATTCGAATTGTAGAATCATTGTCTGTCAGGAAACGAATCGTCATTGATACTAGTGATGCTCCTCAAACATATTTCACAGAAGTTGCTATCAACCTTCAGAATGGATCTTATGGTGCCGGATCTGTGCTGGAATTAACATTAATCAGCAAGTATCATATGTGGTTGATGTACCCCGTCAATACTACCACAAATTTGACGTTATTTTCATCTGCTGATTTCATACCTTATCTTCAGTTGAATATTCGTAATGGAGATGGTGTCCCTGTCAAGGCAGAGATGATTCAACCTTGGGAACAAACTCGTAGATTTACTTTCCAGTATATAATTCAAGATGGCGATTCATTGTCAACCAATGATGATGGTGTGGTTCGATTGATTGAAAAAGACTCTTTATTTTTGAATGAGACTTATATTGTAGATGGAAATAATAATGAAGTGAATACCACACTGCCAATTCACACATTGATAGATACTATTGCTATTGTTAACACTTCTATTCCTCAAATTATTCACATTAGTTGTAATGTTTCAGATGGAGAATATGGTGGCGGTGAAGTAATTGGCATTACTGTAACCTTTGATCAAGAAGTAATGGTTCACGGTCATCCCTACTTGCCACTTTTGCTTTCTAATGATTCAATTACAACCATCGCATACGCAAACTTCTCGTACATTGTAGACGATGATCATCGCCAGGTAGTATTTGCGTATTTTGTGGAACCAGGACATTCCACAAATGGCAGTAGATTAGAAATTGCAGATAATATGATTCGATTTGATTATTATGCGAACCAAACAGACATCAATGTGGCATCGTCTTACAACGCAACAACGAATGTAACAACACGTAGTTATTCTTATAGTTATAGTTATGTGTTGTATGACAATTGGATTCGCCGAAAAGCTGACTATCCAACAACAAATGTCAATTATACAATTGTGAGTTCTTTGTTGGACGACTTCAAGGACAATTACAATGTAGTGATTGATACATCACCACCTGTCGTAAATGCAACTGCTGGTATTGTTACATATCCTTCGACTGGTACTTTTTATCCAGGGGATATTATTACTTTACAAGTAAAATTTGATAAGCCAATTGTAATAAATGGTGAAGGAATTCGCTTGAAGTTACAAGTATTAAATTTGTCTGATTGGCGAGGTGTTCCAAAGATGCCAAAGTATGGAGTATTACCTCAAGGATTGGCATATGTGGATCAACTATTATCTGATAATCAAACCATTCAATTTAAATATCATGTCGAAGCAATGACTAATATCACAAACTTGGACATCATCGAAGGATTCCATGCGATTATTTTAGGTGGTGAAACTGGTTATATTCGACGCAAGGCAACTTTTCCTATTGTTGATGCGAATATTTCAACATATGATGTATATTATTCTGCTCACAATTCGTTGCGTCATACATCTTCTATCAATTTGTATGGGTTGAAACCAACGATTACCGATATAGCAGTATATTCCACTAACCCTCCTAATAGTGATACTTTATATCCAGATGATTTAATGTTTATTTCAGTCAAGTTTTCTCATCCAGTTGTGGCAACTTGCCCACCGGTATTTGTGATGACGAACAATTATCGTCGTGAAGCTATATATTACAGTGGTAATCAGACAGATGAATTCATCTTTCAATATACTGTGTTGATTGGTGACTCTTCCAATAATACTGTTTCATATCAAAGTACATCCAATGTTGTTTGCGCTTCCAGTGGTTGTTTCAGAAGGTCAACTTGTGCAATTCTAGCAAATTCATCACATCCAACACTTGAGGTAGATTTATCAGTTCCTCAAGGACCAAAAGTTGGTATGTCCGCAATAGGTGGTAGAAAGAAAGGGTTAGTATCCTTTGGCAATTACTCATTATCCCCCATTATTGATACTCGCAATACCACCATCGCAAAGGTGACTTACGATTCGCCGCCTGGTGAATATGGTGTAGGAAGTGTCCTACGCTTTATTGTTGAATTCACGGATATTGTAGTAGTGCCAATTGGAGATTACTTTAGTGATGGTAGCACGGAATTACCTCGCTTGTGGTTAAACATCAATCGATTTGCAAAATATACTAGTGGTACTTTTACCAACACCTTGATATTTACTTATGTAACAAATGCCAATGACACGATGTTGGATGATTATCTTGCTCCTACTAATATTGGGAATTCTTCGATGGCAACTGCAATTTCGTGTTCAGATTCATGGAGTGATATTATTTTATGTGGTATTATGAATCAAGGTGGTCAATATGTTGATACAAATATTACTTATGCAAATATTACAACTTCAGGGATAATTTTGGATCCAACCCCTCCAAACATCACAATGGTTCAAATTGCATCTCAACTAGAAGGAGTAAACTTTACTAGCGGACAGTTTATTCACTTCTTAGTCCATGTTAGTAAACCTGTCGTTGTTGGTGGAGTATTACCTCGTATTCCAGTTATCTTTGGTAAATCGGAACAATACGCAATTTACAACGAAGCGTTTAGTACTGATGTTCGTTTGATTTTTTCATTTCAGTTTACTTTTGATGATAATACCCTTTCTTCGAATATTACCTATGCGCCAGCATCATCGATTGACATGAATAGTGGTTATTCTATAATTCTTCGAAAGTCAACGATTCCCACAACTCCTTTAGATACACATCTACCTTCACCAAAATTACTCACTATCGGCTCTCAATTAGATTTGAATGTTGATACATTTGGGGTTCCAGAGGTGACCAAAGTTGTTATGATTAGCCCACCTGGCAGTTATGCTGCTGGTGATCTTATATATCTAAAGGTTGAATTTTCAATGTGGGTCACAGCCCTTGGTAAGTCGTATGTTTTGATCCCTGTTGCACATCGTATTGCAAAAGCTCAATTGTGTGGATATATCAATGCAGATGATGGCTGGAGCCCAACTGGAGGAAATTGGACTGTTGTTGATGACTACAATAAAGCTACGAATATGACAAAAGCGTTAATATATCGATATGAGGTTGAACCGGATGATTTGTCAGTTCGTGTGCAATATGCAGATACAGCTTCATTAATTATTGGATTGACCGATAATAACGATGTTGGCTACATAAAGCGATATAATGACTATGTGCTGGGTATTGACGCAGAGTTAACGCTGCCAATGTTGTCATCAGATAATTCTCTGGGTCCCACCAGTGATGGCGTAATGGTTGATGGACGTCAGCCGTACTTAATCAGTATTCAGATTGTTAATGAAGATACGATGATCTACACGACGAATCACTCAATAGAAATTGCAATGACATTTTCTTCAACAGTATTTGTCCTTGATGGATATCCATATCTGTTATTAGAAACAGGTTTGATCGATCACGAAGCATTTTACATGGGTGGGAATGGTACAAAAACGTTAACTTTTGTGTATGATCCTGAACCTGGAGATGTAACTGATGCGTTGGATTATATTCATGATCGCCAGCGTTTAAACAGTGCTTCTGAAGCGTTCCAATATAATGGCTGCAGAATTGTTGCCGCTTCAGAAAACCCTTATCTTCCAGTCAAATTATGGTTAAATCCACCACGTGGAAATTTTGGTGGTGTAACAGTGGTTCGTTCGGCGGGTGGTGTATTTGAATTCCGTGATGCCTTTTTGAGTCACTACGGTTTGGACTACAAATTGCAGTATATTGTAACCCCCTACAATTTAAATACGACATTTTATGCCGAGCACGATATGTTTGTCTCATTCTCTGCAGAAAGGCAATTACGACCAGAAACTGCGTTGCATGGTGAGCGGATTGGTCATTCCGTTGATATTGAAGATGATATTCTAGTCATCGGAGCTCCTAACTTCAACGTTAGTGTTACAACGGTACAGGTTGTGAAAGTAACACACGAAGATGGCCCACCACGACGTGAGGTTCAGGTTGTGAAAACTACCATTGATCCACAGCCGGCAATAATCCGGTTCCATTCCTCTGCTGGATTGGATGTTACTGTTGGTGGTTATTTCAAGATAACGGTGGGGACAAAAGGTACATCCGGTTCAATCCCAGTAAATGCTAATGCACTCACATTGCAAGCAATTTTTACTCATGATTTACCGACTGTTGGCAATGTCACTGTTTCAGTTGAATCATACAAATTTTGTGCTTGTTATAATGCATTCCAATGGACCTTGACTTTCAATGGATATACGGAAGGGGACTTTGTTGATGTTTCAATTGACTCTTCCCAGGTCACTGGATTTGAGGCTGAAGTTTCTCAGCCTGAGGTTATTCAATACCCGTCAAAGCTTACGGGTACATTTACCCTTTCTGCACTTGGTAAGACAACAGACCCGATTCATTATGACACCCTCTACGATGAGATACCTGCTATTATTGAAAATAGTCTGGGTCTACCGGTGTATGAAGTATCTGTAACACCAACGGCTGTTACCAATACGAAAGAATGGAGTATAACATTTGATGCATATCAAGATTTTTACGATGTTCCAACGTTAGTCCCAGATTTTAGTGGACTCAGTGGCGGTAAAAATCCATCTGTTTCAGTGACAGTTACTCAAAATGGTCGCCATAGTCCATATGGAATTGCTGGTTTCTTTCAACTTGAATGGAGAGGAAATACTACTGAAATGCTTCGGCCAAATGCTACTGCAGCACATGTAAAAGCTGCTTTAGAAGCTCTGCCGATCATTACCTATGTTAACGTTAATCGCACCTTGTTGAGTGATATTGGTGCCTATGCTTGGACGATTGAATTAGTGGATGTTAGCTATCACAATGCACGAGGTTATTATCGCGAAGAGCCTAAAAATCTTGAACCCATTGTACCGAAAAATCACCTTATTGCGAGTGAAGTTGCAATTCAAGTGGAAACTAAATGGGCTTTAGGTGATCGTAATCAAATATTTTCCAATGCAAGGGAAGGCAGTTATGGTTGGGGTGCTGGTGCTGCATTTGTTTATCAGCGTCAAAATTCTACTTGGATAGAAGTTGCAACTATTCGTGGCAATGATACAACCGAGGGGAATCGATTCGGCGAGAGCATCGCTTATGGTGATGATACTATTGTTGTCGGTGCGGTTGGTGCTAGCATCCAAGGTGTTCCTGAGATTCAAACAATGCATTGTAGTGCAACATCAGGCTCTTTTCAACTTGCTTTCCGAGGTTGGACAACGGATGAAATCAGTTTCAATGTAACTCACGAAGCCTTTGTTAATGCGGTTATTGGACAATCTAGAATCTTCAAAAATTTGTATCCGATTACTGCTGCTTTGGTTTCAGAATGGGAAGGTGGGCTCTGTGAAAATAATTCGGTTAGCATCACATTTTATAGTCCTCTCACTGGTGAGGATGGCTCTCCAAATTTAGAACTTATCACATTGATCAACTTGAACTTAACAAATGGTAATGACAATGCAACATTTACAATTCAAGAAGAGCAACTGGGAACTTGGAGAATCAATGGTCCAAATGCTGATCCACTGCAAATCGGTGCAGTCTATATCTTTCGCTGGGTTGATACATGTAGTCCATTCAATCGCTTTTTCTGTTATAAATCCACTTGGCAGCAAGAAGCTCAGCTTTTCCCGTTGTTTACTAGGCAAAGCTCTCGCTATGGCTCCGTGGTGGCATATTCTGGAGAAGTGATTTTAGTGGGTGCACCCGGAACGTACGATGAATCTGGTATGGTTTACATTTACCAATATGATTCATCGGCAGGAACTTGGCCACTATTGCAAACAATTCGTGATCCATCGCTTACTTCCGGAAGCAAATTCGGTACTTCCGTTGCAAAAGATGGAAATACTGTAGTTATTGGTTCCCCAAATGCATTTGATGGTAAAGGTGCCATCTATGTATTTACGAGACGAATTTCCAATTCAGTGTTTATTGGTGCTCAAGTTTTTTCGCCATATTTTGTTTCCTTAACTCCTGATAGCCGGTTTGGATCAAGCGTCGCAATTCATGAAAATACGATGGTAATTGGTGCTATTGGCTATGCCCACAACTCCGTTTACCTTGGAAATGATTCCGCTGTTACTTCCCGCACCGAATCAGGTGCTGTCTTCGTGTATAATCGTCCTTCCACCAACTTGGACTTCAAATTGAATGAGATATTGAGGCCGTCGAATGTAAAGGAATATGATCACTTTGGATACAAAGTAGAGTTGGAAGATAATGCTCTGATCGTTTCGAGTATGCAATCCTTTGCTAGTGATTTGACTCCCAGCAAAGCTATCATTGAGATTCAAACAGTTGCAGACTACAATAAAGAACCATTGGGAGGATATTTTCGCTTACAATGGAAATCCTCGAATTCTACCGCTTCTGCTCGATCGGAGGGAGTTCGTACCCGTTTGGTTCCATTCGACATAAGCGCAGAGTCGTTGAAAAGTGTAATTGAAAAAGATCTTCAATCGGGTTTAGTTCATGTCAATCGCACTGCTGTTGATGTTTACAATCAAGGTTACATTTGGCATGTTACTTTCATGAGATATCGCGATGAGATGGATCTATTTACGGGTGATTCGCGGCAATTAACTGGAACCAATGCTGCTATCAAGTTCCGATTCATCAATCCAACTCCAACAAAGATCCGCTCTAAGGTACATTTATTTCAACGTGACTCCTATACATCGTTTTTCAATGAAGAAGTTTTTCTTTCGCCGATGGTTCATCAACGAAATGATCAATGTGGTTTTTCACTCGGTCTCTCTGGTACAAATGCTGTTATCGGTTGTCCTAATCGTGATCAAGATATTCCAGGCCAAAATAGTGGAACTGGGTTTGTGTATGATTTGTCAATATTGTCTGTCAAGTATGCTGATATATCTGATTTTGAGGTCACAGAAGGTAAAGATGCGAATATTGTTATTGTGCATGACACAGAAAATCAGATGTATCGTGGAGTTGATGCCTCATTTTATGTTCAAACAGTTGATCGCAATGCGAATGCAAGTGTTCAAAACTTCTTCGCAGATCTTTACGATGTAATGTCTGATGCTAATTTACTTCAACCATTTGCGAAACATATTCAACAAGCGCCCTTAACCGTCTTAGACATGACAGAATTGGTGGGAAAGTCTATGGCGAGGTCTCAATTTTATGGCACATATGATATTCGTACTTCTCGTTGGGTGGATGGAAGATATGATTACTATGCTATTTCTGATTATGCTCAAACAGTTCAAGCGCATTCTTTATTAAGCGAATGGAATGAAACAGTTTTCAAAGTCCCAACCAATGATGATTCCATCACAGAGCTTCCTCAAGAGCGTGTTGTTGTGGCCATTCAATCTCCTGGTATTTGGCCGACCGTACAAGGTAAACTTTATCATCGATTCATGTTGAAGGATGTGGCAAATGGTCACATTGAAGATGTTGTGACTTCTGATAAGGTTGCTGTTCCAAGTAATGTACTTCAACCAGATGATCAATCTGGCACTGCCGTTGCCATTTGTGAGGAGTTATCGATTGCATTTCTTGGTGCTCCTTTAGTAAATGTTGATAATATTGCAGATGCTGGTCGCGTGTACATGTATAATCTGGATACGAATGGTACTTGGATGAAGAATAAGCAAGTGTTTACTTCTCCTTCATTGAATGCAGCACCAGGCAAGAAATTTGGTTCCTCGGTAGTAATCGAAGGTTCTAAAAAGAGAGGTCTCGCAATTTTGGCGATTGGTGAGCCAGATGCGAGTGAAGTTCACACTTACTTATCTTATGGAGAGGAAGATTTTGCTAATATGGAATTTGTATATCATTCAACTCTATCTATTCCTGAAGCGTACTTGCAGCAGCATCGATTCGGTGATGTTGGTACATTAGCAATCGATGGTGATCTATTGTTAGTTGGAATTCCTGGCTTGGAAATGGCGGTAGTCTATCGATTGTATTACAATTGGGATAATGCAATGTATGAATGGTCTAATGCACAATATTTGAAATCATCTGATTACGATTATGATGTGATCAATAATGAAGTTTACTTACACCGTCAGGAATTCGGATATTCTGTTGCTGTGAGTGAACGTACTATTGTTATTGGCTCACCATTTGCTGGTTATGATAAGCAGGCATCGTATCTGCCTGAGAATTATGACACAGAAGGTCTCAGTATTAAAACAATTGGACGAGGCAAGGCTTATGTTTTTTATGCTGAACCAGCTATTCTTTCATTGTGTGTTACGGGATCACAGATTTTAACTACTGGACAATTCAAGATCCACTACATTCATAATGGAATTAATGCAACTACTAAGATTTTGAATTTTAATGCAACGGGACCAGATGTAGAAGAAGCTTTAAATGAGTTACCAAACATGAATACGATTGCAGTGAATCATACCACAGGATATCGTGACACATTGAATGGATTCCATTATTGTTGGGAAATTACATTTTTTACTGAATGGTTCACAATTGGAAATTTATGGGCGAGTTGGCATAATGCTAGTCATCACCACAATATCACTGATATTACTTGGAGAGATTGTTGGAATTGTTCTACTTTCAATTTCCCTGCTGCTAATGATAGCAATCCCATTGAAATTCATGTTATCCGTCCTATTGGTCCAATTCTTGAATATCAAACGTTGCAAGCATTTGATAGTCGTTCGGGTGATCAATTTGGCCATGCTGTTGCAATAGATGGGAATCAAATTGTGGTTGGTGCTCCGACAGCGCATGCAATGACTACAACAACTTGGGATTTTGAAGTTGGATCTTTGCAAGGTTGGACAAAGACTGGTAATGCATTCGATTATCAACCTACCTTTGGTGATAACCCAAAATATCGTGCTCGTGGTGGAGTCGACCAAAGTACATCGACTTTATCACAATCCACACGTTTGAGTGATGCGTTTGCGAATGCAAAGCAATATCGTTCTAGTTCATCGGGCTTAAAAGGAGTGTATTATGTGAGTACGTATGAAAAGCATCCAGGACATGTAGAAGATGTGAGTCTTGCAGATCCAAAGTATCCAATCGGTTCAGTTCAAGGCACTGAACCAAAAGGAACATTATCGAGTGATATTTTCATGATACGTGGCGAAACAATCAAATTTTTAATTGGTGGTGGATGTGATATTAATCACCTATATGTTGAACTTTTAATTGATGGTAAATCAATTAGCCGTGTTACTGGACAATGTTCAGAAACAATGCATGAAGTAAAATTTGATGTTTCAACTGTTCGTGATCGTGCTGCACAGATTCGAATTGTTGATAATTCATCTAGTACGAATTGGGGTTATATCAGTGTTGATCATTTCACATTTGATTGGTCTGTTGCTGGTCCACAACAAGTAACTTCCAAAAAGATTACCGTTGTTGGTGGTGAACTTGAAACACCATTTGCTGGTTCAGCATATGTTTTCCGCCGTTTTGATAACTCCACGGAATTTTCTACTGTTGAGGAGAGTACACTTACAACAACAACTACAATCACTGGATCCATTCCAGCGTTGCATATCGATGTTATACCACCTAATAAGAACAATAAAGGCAAATATGGTCGTCCGTGCACTCACTCTTCATCATCTTGTTATTGGGTTCGAGAGAAGAAACTACTACCTTCCGATAAGCGTTCCAACATGCGTTTTGGTACAGCAGTTGCAGTCAATGATGCAACAGGTGTGGTTCTTGTTGGGGCACCAAACGCAGATATGATGGGCTCAAATCGTGATACCATCACTCATTATCCTTATTATTATACAATAAATGGCACAAGCACTGCTGCTGGGTTGAATTTCCCTGTTGCTCCTCATCATATTCGATTATTCCATGCGAATCCTTCCTTCACTCCATTGTCATCCGCTGGTTATGGTATATGGCAACTGATGAACGATCAGAGTGTGAATCCTACTTTAGACTTTGTTGGTAAATGTGGAGCGGTCTATGCATACAATCGTTTATCAGAAGAAAGTGGTGACAATGGAGAACTTTGGCGTCCATTGAATCGCTTTGTCACTGAGCAATCGAAAATTCAACCGAATGATTGCATGATGGGTGATCACTTTGGAAAAAGCTTAAGTCTTGATCGTTCCAGCTTACTTGTTGGTTCACCAGAGCACAGTAATCCAATTATTCGTGGAGGTTCATCTTATTTCTATAGAACTGACTTTGCGGCAGTAAATTTTTCCCAGGTAAGCATTTTTACTTTATATCTCACCGTAATGGTTTTTACGCTCCCTCTATTTTCCTTTACTAGTCTGTCTATCCTGTATTGGAAGGTGTTCAAAATGTTATTGCGATTACTGTGGTGAGAGACTTGACGATATTCTCTGGGAAAATGGTATTAGAGTACGCTACTTCCGATATTACTGCTCGAGGTGTCGACAAGGAGTTTTTCCATTACTGTATGTCGCTAGGAGTTGGTGATCGTGCAGAAATAGGATGCGGGGATTATGAACAGAGCACTGGATACATTATTTTTCAAGAAGGAGACGCTGCGGGTGGATTTGAAGTTCGTATTATGGATGATTTGTGTTACGAAAAATATAATAAGTTGATCCAATTGAGTTTATCTGTACCTGGAAGTTCAGTACTCACTGGTGAAAAAGTGGAAGCCATGATTCGCATTGATGATGATGATTTTGGTAGTGTCCATCCTTGTCGTGATGATACAACGCACGATCCATTGACACAGCATCCATTTAAATCCGATGGATTTTGGTTTGAATGAAGAATCATAATGAAATTTGTATTGTTCAAAGCGAACAAGAACTAAAGATTGTTTTATAAATTGTATATAGATTTCAAGTTTTAATTGTGTATTTTTTAATGGGATTGGTGATAGAGTAACAATCCATGTAGATAAGATTAACAAGAAAGTATATTCATTAGCACCCTTACTAAGGAGCAACACCTACAAACTTTAGACCATGACCATTCTCAATCAACCATCCTGCAATTCACGGAACTTACTCATGATTTCTTCTTCAGTTAATGGTGCAAGATCACCTGGATCGATCCGTTCGTGAGAATTTTGCAATTCGCTTATGATACGTTTGTGTTGCTCCGGGGTAATATTGCGAGAATATTCTTGAAACTCTGCAATCTCATCAGGAGTTAGTTCTGATAGCATCTCTTTTAATTTCGCTCTCAACTCTTCAACGGCAGCTTTAAACTCGGAATCTTTATCATTCACTGGCATTTCATCACTTTCGGTGTTGGCTTCGAAAGCAGATTCATTGTTCTCCACAGTTGGAGGGACAAGAGTTTTCTGCAACTCTGCATCACTGAGTGGATCATAATTAGGATCTTGAGCTTTCTTATCTTCAATGTATTTACGAATTTTTTCCATAAAATCTAATTCTTCTTGAGTCAGTTTTCGATCACCAGATGCACCGCCTTTGGAATATCCCCCAGATTGCGAACTTCCTCCCTTTTTGTTTGCATTATTACTGCCACTTCCTCCTCTAGGTACGCCATTATCACCATCAACTGTAGTATCAATAACTTCAACATCATCTAAATCAACAATATCTTCGTTATCGTCATTTTCATCCATTCGACGACCATGTAAACGGGAACTTTTCATAGTCGGTAGGAATTGGTTGAATAGAGGAGTTGATGCTATGGAAGATTTTGAAAGTAGAAGACTTCCCCATTGATTACGCACCATAAACTGATCACTGCCAGGATTTGATGTGAAAGTGGTAAATCTCCAGTTTGGTCGAGGCTGAAATCCCCAAGTCCCTACTGCATTTGAGCTGAACGCATGCGACCAACAAGCGAACACACTCATCCATGCAAATAGCAGTATCATAGTTGTCTTATTTTGACAATGATTCCAGCCCATCTTGAATTATACTCTCAATGGAATCAGAAACAATAGACGAAAGGCGCCTTATTTTATTGTAATACAGAATGTACAACTTTTTTCTGTCTCTAGAAGTCTGCACCAACGCCCACCCGCACTGTGAGTTTATAAAGATTACAATACAGTACACTATTCCATATTGGATATACATGCACCTACTTAAAAAAGATTCACATGTGAAAAAAAAAACAACTCATCAACTTATATTTTAACAAGAAGAAATACAGATAATACTACTGCTACTACCGACTAAATACAAACTATTACATTTCACGGTTCATACAGACTAATCTCAATTATTCCAACGATTACCATGGTTGAAATCTCCTCCAGGGCGGGGCTTCTTGGCATCATAGTCATATACATCTCGACGACGCTCACGAGATCTGGATCGATCTCTTTCTCTCTCCCTTTCCCTGTCTCTATCGCGACGATCACGAGAGTCATCACGGCGATGGGGTATCCCGCTACTGGCATGGATTCGATCCCTATCTCTATCCCCATCCCT
>JACCEA010622043.1_pt1 | contig 21112 bp, 14 predicted proteins | sample 7449851 | NCBI WGS metagenome assembly JACCEA01 (sample SAMN15323453, study PRJNA562643) | freshwater metagenome | isolation source: river surface water | place: USA:Blue River Watershed | collected 2017-08-18 | reverse complement strand
CAACAATGCCAAGGAACAAGAAAAACAAAATGATGAGCGGCACAAAACTGGCCACGGTGCTGATGCCGTTGTACAAACCGTCCAACAGCAAGCCTTGTGCCATGGCAGGCAAACCACTGAGCAGAGGTTCTAGCGCTTCGGTTCGCAAGATTGTGAACAGCCAACTCAGACCGTCTTGCAGGGGTTTGCCAATTGCAAATACACCTTCAAACAGCAGCAACATCACTGCAAAAAAGATCGGCAAGCCGAACCAAGGATGAAGCAGCACTTTGTCGATGCGTTCTGTCAGCTGGTGTGATGCCTGGGCTGGCACCATCACGCCGGCTTGGAAAGCCAGCTCTACGTTTGAAGGTGTCAAAGCCTGCGGCGCCTCAGCCTTCAAGCCTTCTCGCATGAGTTTCTGCAGTTGTTCTGTGCCCTGCCCGTATTTGGCAGACAGCAAACAAATGGGCAAGCCTAAGTTTTGACTCAGCACTTCGGGCTTGATGGTAATACCCAATGCGCTGGCCTCATCGGCCATGTTCATTACCATCACCACAGGGATGCCTTGCGCTGTGACTTGCGACAACAAGTTCATTTGACGGTCCACTTGTGACGCGTTCATCATGAACAAGATGAGATCGGGCTTTTGCGTTTGCAAATAAGTGGTGACCACTTTTTCGTCGTCTGAGTAGCCACTTAAATCGTAAATGCCAGGCAGATCAATGAGCTGCGCCATTTGATCGCCTACCAACAAGCGCGCTGACAGCAAAGACACCGTGAGGCCCGGCCAGTTGCCGACTTTGGCATGCGCACCTGTCAGGCGGTTAAGCAACGTGGACTTGCCCGTGTTGGGCATGCCAATCAGGACGATTTTTTTCATGGTGTTGCCATCAGGTCAAGCATGGGCACAACCACAATTCTCTTGGCTTCGATGCGTCGCATGATCACTTCCGTGGTGCCCACCCTCACATGAATCGGGCCACCCAAGCTGGCCTTGCGCAGAACCTGAACGACGCACCCTTCGCGCAAACCCAATGCCGCCATGCGCTGACGCAATTCAGCTTCCGCCTGAATGTTCGTGATCCTGACCTGCTCGCCGACCTGAAAATGGTCGAGCGCAAAAGCGTCTTCCCCCATCGAAGGGGTCTGAAAACTTGAGGCGTTGGAAGACACTAGCTTTACAAATGAGAATTATTCTTATTTAGATTCTAATGCATCTGCGCCGCAGCTTGAACGTGGTCGACTACAAAGCTTGAGCTATCTCAAGAAAATAGCGAGCCCATTGCCTTGGGCTGTCAGATTGGGTGGCTTTTGGCCAAGTCAGGGGAAGGCCGATGTTGGCGATCAGTGCAAATTGCGCTTGCCTGATTCATTGCTCAGGGCGTCCAACACAAACATGGGAATGTCCACGTCAAATTTTTCGCCATCTTCGGCCACGCAGAAATAGCTACCGTGCATGGTGCCAGTGGGTGTGCGCAAACGTGTGCCACTGGTGTACTGAAACTTTTCGCCAGGTTGCAGCAAAGGTTGGTAGCCCACCACACCCAAGCCCTTGATTTTCTCGTGGAGGCCATTGGCATCGTTGACGCTCCAAGACCTTGAGATGACCTGCGCCGCAATGTCACCCGTGTTGAGGATGGTGATGCTGTAGGCAAATGTGTACAGATCTCCCGCAGGATCGGATTGTTCAGGCAGATACTGAGGGACAACTTCAACTTGGAGTTTGTAATTTGGCATGACAAGATTTTGCACGAAACGCAAAAAGAAGCATTTCAATAAGCTTATGCCTTCAAGGGCAAAGCTCTTTGACGTTGTCCGGTGAGTTGAAACATGGCGTTGGCCACGGCAGGCGCTAGGGGCGGTACTGCCGGCTCTCCCACACCTTCAGGCGAACGAGTACTGGGCACCATCCAAGTTTCCACAACCGGCGATTGCGCCATGCTGACCAAGGGGTAGTTGGTGAAATTGTTTTGTTGAACCACACCGGCTTGAATGTCGATTTTTCCAAACAAGGCGGCCGTTAATGCAAAATTGACTGAGCTTTCGACCTGTTGTGCCACGGTGCCTGGGTTGACCACCGTACCGCAATCGATGGCACACACCACGCGGTGCACACGCGGCATGCCGTCCTTGATCGACACTTCGGCCACTTGCGCCACGATAGAACCAAAGGACTCATGCAGCGCCACGCCATGCGCATGGCCAGCAGGCAACGCAGAACCCCACTTGGCTTTTTCGGCCGCCAACTTCAACACGGCTGCATAGCGGGGTGCATCTTTCAGAAGCGCCATTCGAAACGCCACAGGGTCTTGCTTGGAGGCCACTGCCAACTCGTCGATGAAACTTTCAGAGAAAAACGCATTGTGCGAGTGCCCCACAGAACGCCAGAACCCAATGGGTACGCCCATCTTGGTGGACACATGCGACATGCGCTGATGCGCAAAGCCATAAGGCAAATCAAACAAACCTTCTGCAGTTGTTTTGTCGGGTGCATCAACCGGGCCAGACAGCGCAGGCAAGACACGCGACATCCAACGCGGTGAAATGGCATCACCCGCCGATTTAATTTGCAAGCTCTCAACTTGACCTTGCGCATTCACGGCAGCACTCAACTGCGCCACATGCATGGGACGGTAATAGTCATGCGTCATGTCTTGTTCGCGCGTCCAGACCAATTGCACCGGCGCGCCATCCGCAGCCATGGCCAATTGCGTGGCTTGCACCACCACATCCACTTCCAAACGTCGGCCAAAGCCGCCGCCTAGCAAAGTGACATGCACTTTGACTTTGTCGCCCGACACACCCGCCACTTTGGCTGCTGCGGCACGTGCCAAGCCGGGCACTTGGGTGGGTGCCCAAATTTCCAATTGCCCGTCTTTGAATTGCGCCGTGCAATTCATGGGCTCCATGGTGGCGTGCGCCAAATAAGGGGCCGTGTATTGCGCTTGAATGACGCGCGCAGCACCTGCTTCAGCTTTCACGGCATCGCCTTGCTCATAAAACGTGAAACCGCTTTCTGTTTTGAGTTTGTCTTGCAGTTCTGTTGCAATGCGCTGGGTATCGATGGCGCCTTCTTTGCGCTGCGCCCACTCGGCTTTGACCTTTTGTGCGGCTTGTTGGGCATGCCACGTCGTTTTGGCAATCACTGCGAAGCCAGGTGCAGAGCCTGCAGCGCTGGAAAGTTGAACGCATTTGACAACGCCAGGCATGGCCAGCGCTTCTTTGGGATCGAAGCTGCTGAGCGTGCCCCCCATCTGCGGCACTTGCACGATGCTGGCAAACAGCATGTTGGGCACGCGCACATCGATGCCAAATACGGCACTGCCATTTGTTTTGGCAGGCACATCTGCACGCGGTGTAGCTTGACCTATCAAGCGCCAATCTTTGCGATCTTTCAGAACGACATTGCCAGGCGTTTGGCCTGCAGCACCTTTGGCAAATTCACCATAGTGCGCAGACTTGCCGGAAGCATGACTGATCACGCCATCTTTCACGCTCAATTCTTTGGCAGACACTTTCCACTGATCGGCAGCAGACATCAACAAACTGGCTTTGGCCGTAGCCGCTGCAATTCTCAAGTGTTCCCAAGCATCTTTGACAGACGATGAACCGCCAGTGGCATTAACGCCCAATTCGCGCGCTACTTTGCTGACCATCCACTCGCCTGTTTTGACCATCATGGGCTTGTCTGGGCCTTCTGATATCAGGGGATGGAAGGGCAAGGTGCCCACAAACATGGCCACATTGCCGTAGATGGCGTCGTGACCTGCTTGTTCTAAGCGAACTTGCTTGAGGGGCACGTCTAATTCTTCAGCCACCAACATGGCCAGTGCATTGTGAATGCCCTGCCCCATGTCGCTGCGGTGCATGGCCAACACCACGCTACCGTCTTTGGCAATTTTGATCCAACCATTAAGAGCGACATCACCTTCGGTGAGCAGCATGTTGTCGTGCTTGCCTAAACGTGAACGGGGGGGCATGACGCCCCAGCCAACGACGAGTGCGCCTGTGAGTCCAAGGCCGCTGAGAATGAGGTTGCGGCGCTTCATGCTTGAGCTCCTGCAGCGCGGTGAATGGCGGCTCGCACGCGTTGGTAGGTGCCGCATCGGCACAGGTTGGTCATGGCTTCGTCGATGTCGGCATCGGTGGGTTTGGGTTTTCTGGCCAAGAGGGCCGCAGCAGCCATGAGCATGCCGCTTTGGCAGTAACCACATTGAGGCACTTGCTCTGCAATCCAGGCTTGTTGCAAGGCACTGGGTTTGTCGGAGGTACCCAAAGATTCGATGGTTTTGATGTTGGATCCTGCAACACTGGCCACAGGGGTGACGCAAGATCGGATGGGTTGGCCGTCTTTGTGGACGGTGCAGGCACCGCACGCTGCGACGCCACAACCGAATTTGGTGCCGGTGAGGTTGAGGGCGTCGCGTAGAACCCAGAGCAAGGGCATTTGAGGGTCGACGTCTAAGTTGACGTTGTTGCCGTTGACATTGAGGTTCATTGGGGCCTTCCGCTGTTGTTTTGAAGCTGATTGCTAGTTACATGCGGATGCTAGCAGGTGTTGGGTCTTAGTGCGGTTTAGTCGGTTGAGCTGGTGAGACTTGTATGGCTTCTTTTGCGAGAGCGTTGAGCAGCCAGCCCTAAGGGGGGCCTCCTCATACTGGGGTACCAGAAATCGTCAGCCCCCCTTAGGACTGACTGCTCAACTGTTGGTCGGAGGCGGATTTCTGAACACCATCGCTGCTGTTCGCAGTCTGGGTGAGCGCAACTAGCCATTCAGAATCGCTGTCGGAAACCGAACCCAATGTCAGTCAATCCCACTTTGCCATATTGAGTTGAGGGCGTGCCAGCCTTTGCCACACCCGGCAGCTGCAAATGTCCCACATGCAGATACAAAGCTGAATCTTCACTCAATTGACGCTCGGCCACCAACTTGATACGCCAAGTTGAGCCACTGGCTTTTGCTGGGCCTAAACACTGGCATCCCTGTACAGCGCCAAGATGGCTGGGATGTTCAATGCTGCCCCAACCCAGTCCGGCGCCTGCCCACCAACGTGTATTTTCTGTGGAACCAATGCGGATCAAGCCGTTGATCAACAATGCTTGCGCAGACAACTTGTCATTCAGCGACAAATTGGCAAGACCGACTTGCATACCGGTTTGCTTGACGGCGCCGGTCCAATACTCCAACTCCAAACGTGTGAAACGAAGTTCCTCCTGCTCATTCTGTTTTCGTTTTTCTTCATCGGGCTCTTGGCGAAATTCTTTGCCAAGCAAAAATCCCATGGCGTTGCTGTGCCCAAAAGTGCTGGTGCCGTGCACAACGACTGGTCCACCCATTGCAATTTCAGGCCCCATTGCCTTGACTGAACCCACCGATAAGGCTTGAAGTGCGAAGTAAGGTTTCGCTTCTTTTTCAGTATCTTGCGGCCTGACGACCTGAGCTTGCAAACTGTTGGCGACGCATAGAGTGACAACGAGCGACAGACATTGAAGCAAGGTGTTGGGGTTGCGAAATAAATTCATCATGTTCATTTTCAAATGTGTCATCGTTATGTGATGCGTTATGCAATGGGCATGACGCCCACCAGGCCAACAGACGCATCAGGCCCAGGCGCAGAAGCAAACAAAGCACCTAAATCTGAATATCCGTGAGACATCAAGCCCATTTGCGTGGCTTGCGCAGTTCCGACCAACTGCGTCAGGCCATCAGCGTTCAAGTACAAATGAACATCAAAGGCACCTTTACCTGGCTTCAAAACACGCCCTAACTCCACGTCGTTCAATTTGACATAGCACGCGTAGGGTGGGGCAACACCATCAGGTGCATAGAAATAGTCACCCGTCAAGACATTCTGCCAAGCACTCAAATGCAGCGTGTCGGCGTCCAATCGCTTGGTACCGTAGAAATCAATTTGCGCTTTGGTGCCAGTTTTGGCGGCAAAGATATCTGCTTGAGATTGACTCAGAGATAACCAGCGATCCGTACCAGGAATTGATGCAGCAAAAATTGGTACACGCTCGTCCAAGACATCCGTCACTTTGATCGTGACATCTTGCACATTCGAATTGCCTTGCAAATTGGTTGCCTTAATTTGAATCAGATAAGCATTGTCATGATTGCTGTCGACTGGGGCCTCGTAATCGGGTGCATTGTTAAAGACCAATTGACCTGCCGCGTTGATGGCGAAGAGTTGACGATCATTGCCACCACTGATGCTCCAAGTGACAGGTTCGCTGGCTTTGAACGATGCAACCGGCAAGGTGTTTTCTGGAATTGATTTTTCACTGATAGCAGACCCCTCTGGGCCAGAGGGTCCTGTAATGAGTGGCGGCACCAAAGCCAATGCACCAGGGTCAACGACTCTGCCGTTGGCAATACCGTCCTCGTCACCAGGTCCACCGTCTGTGATCGTGATGACAATACGGTCAACACGACCATCGCCATCTGAATCAATCAGGGCTGCACCATCTTGTGAGCCATTGATGGAAGCAGGGTTTGTCAAATTGGTCCATTGCCCTGAAGTACGGTCGTACTTCATATAGGCGTTGGCAGTGACGTTGGCGGGCAACAAAATGACTGTTTGCAATTGAAGACCTGGACGGGTAGTGTCCAAGTCCGCCAAGTTGCTTCCAATTTGACTTGTGACCGTGAAATCAAACAAGGGGGTCTGGGCTACTGCGTTGTTTGGCAATGCTTTGGCTGGTAAAGGCAGAACTGAAATGTTTTCAAGTTGTGCACTTTCCTGAAGCCTGACGCCGCTCGGTGCACTTGGATCTGGAGATCCGGCAATGACGGCACCGAAGCTATTCGCAGGCGCTAATTTGCCATTTTGATAATCCGCTACCGACAGCATAGGCAACTGCGCCACATTGTTTTGTTGCCAATCGGATATACCATCGTGATTAGAGTCACCGCCATTCGCAGCCAACTCAACTGAGGGCATCACGCCATCCAAGTCTGTGACAACAGTGACTGTGACTGGTGCAGAGGCAACGACCTTGCCAGTTTCATCCAATACTTGAGCGATGTATGTATACGTCCCATCATCTAGCAAAGGAGTGGGTACATTGATTTTTCCATTTTTGACATCGTCGACGGATACAGGTGCTGCACCAATGACTTGACCATTGGGATCCAACAATTGCGCTGTACGTCCAGGCTGCAAATAAGTTCCCCCATTCAGCGTAAATTCGGGGGCTACATCTTTGGTAACGTTGTCCAATGCACCGGTATCTGTCTTTGGATCTAAATTTGCAGTGAATGGTGGAGGCTCTGGGGTTGGTGGTGTAACCACAGGTGGTGTGACTACCGGTGGTTTAATCACTGGAGGTGTCGGTGGCACTGGTGGCGTAGGCTCAGGATCAGGTTCCGCTGGTGGTGGTGGTGGAGGCGGCGCCGTATCGTTATCACTGATTGTGATTTGACCACTGAAAGTACTGATTGTCTCAGCTGGACTGGTGGCGTCTGTAACATTAGACAATTGAACCGTGAAAACTTCTGTGCTCTCTACTGCAGAATCATCATTAATTGTTATTGAGATACTTTTGCTAGTTTCACCGGGACCAAATGTGAGCGTACCACTTGTACTACTAAAATCTGCATTTGCAACTGCTGTGCCATTTACAGTTGCATAGTCCACTGTTGTAGTTCCGCCCGTTGCCCCAGACCTGGTTACTGTTAATGTTGCAGTTCCAACGGCCTCACTGACCGTCACATTGTTGATGCTGATGCTGGGCGGTGCGTCATTGTCTACATGTGTGACTGACACACTGCCCGTTTTTCCTTGATAGCCTGAATCTGAAGATGCTGCTGAAACATTCACAGCATAAGTAATATCACCATCGTCTAATGTGTCGTCAACGCCCGTGACAGTGACTGTTTGCGGTGTACTCCAATTTGCAGTCGTGAAAGTCAAAGTGCTTGGGCTAACTGTGCCTTCTGTTGTGTCTGCACTGCTCAAGGTAACGACCACATCCGCCGTTGGTAATCTAGTTAATACGACTGTAAAACTACCATTTTGACCAGCCTCAGTAGTTGTCAAACTGGACACACTTAAAGTTAATGCTGCTGCCGCACTGTCATTGTCAGCCGTTCCCGATATTGGGCTATCGGAAGTGCCTCCGATGGGGAATACACTACCCGTTGAACCATCATCTTTAATGGTCACTACACCACTGACACTGGCACCAGAATTTGTGACAACCCCTGTGATGGCATTGGTCACAAATGAAAAGTCTTCACTGGTTTCCAATGTTGTGTCATTGGTAATTGCAGTTCTCAGCAACACACTTGTTGCGCCTGGAGCGATCGTGACACCTGTAGCAGCTGAAACCCAAGTAGCGCCGTTCAAATATTCAACTGCAACACTGGATGGCGTATTGCCAGTATCAGTCCCTATGGTTGCAGTACCGCTACTTAAGCTAGGCGTAAAGCTAATGTTCGAAGTACTGGCGTTTGAAAGAGAAACACGCACAACGGCAAATGGCGAAGCTTCGCTAACAGTCACACTGCTTACAGTAACTGCCGGCACATCCGAATCCAGCGAGGTGGTAACAGAAACTGGCGATGTACCGGAGATAGTCCCATCAAACCGTGAGCCTGTGCCGTTATCAATGATGGTATTTTCAGCAGAAGCACTGAGTGGCGCAGGACCGTCGGCTCCGATACTGGCTGTCAGCGAAAATGTTTCCGGTCCTTCATACACAGAATCCGCTTCAGACGAAATTGAAACACGAACGTAAACAGGACTTGTTCCAGATCCTAAAATTCCGTCCACTACAGGCGTTCTACTGCTTGAATAAGTCGTCCAAGTACTTCCATCCGTGGAGTATTGAATGCTAAATCCACTGATTGTTGCCTGAGTTGTGCCGGATCCAGCAACATTCAAGGTCAATGCAGCACCATTGGTGGCTGTGACAGTGAACATGGCATACGCCGATGCTTCATTCACTGGGCCATGCGCCACCACAGCCACTGATAAATCATTATCAAGTCCCAGGTTAGTTGTAATTGCAGCACCGCCACTTAATTCGCCTGAGTATTTGAGGCCTGATCCATCATCAATGATCGTGGCAGTACCGGTGTATGCAATTCCACTTCCGTTGACAGCTTTCAATCCAAAATTTTCTGCACCTTCAAAACCATTGTCATTAAATATGGTAGTTCTCACAAACAGGACTCCGCCTGCTGGGATAGTGACCGAACTCGAGTAATTTGCCCAAGCAGGTGTAGAGAGGCTGGCATCCCAATATTGCAAAGTGATGCCGCCTGTTGCGTAATCAGTTTGATACGCTGCAGATCCTGAAACTAAAGCCAAAGTTATGACTTGACCAGCAGTACCATCAACTTTAAAGACAGCGTGACTAGATGCTTCGTTGACAATAATGTTATTGACCGCCAAAGTGCGATCATCATCTAAGACGCTCGGATAACCAGCATCGCCTGAAGAGTTTGCTGTCCCTGATGTATTGCTAGCTAAATATATTGCGCCAGCGCCATCATCTCGGATGGTACTCGTACTGGTAACAGAAGTGCCATAAGTATTGGTCGAAGTCAGTTGAAGTGACTCAATGCCCTCATACAGATTGTCCTGCAACACAGGCATGCGCACGAGCATTGTTGCTCCCGGCATGGCTACTGCAGCACCTGTGTATGCTGTCCAAGCGGTGCCACTGTAATACTCTATGTTACTCAGAAAATCGATGCCAATTGACGCTGAAGCACCAACGCTAACACCTGCTGCATCTAGTTTTACTTTTTGGCCACTTGTGCCTCCCACAGTGAAGAAAACATAGGGCGACGCCTCATTCACAGCCACACCCGATACAGTCAACGCTCTGTTATCCGCAGTAACGCCAATGTCTAATGTGCTTGTATCGACAAGTCCATCACTGTCAGTAGACAGAATGGTCAATGTATCCGTTCCGCTGAAATACGTGTCCCCCGTATAACTCAAGGTACCTAGGGCAGCTGCCACTTGCGTTGGCGATCCAGACAAGGTCAGTGTTGAACTGTTATCACTGCCCGCACTGATGGTTGCACCATTCAACGTGGCAATATGAACCTTTCCATTAAGAACAGTTAGTTTGGTTGTAATGCTGGGACTGTCAACATCATCAACAGATACGCCAGTGATATTGACCGTTCCACTTTCAGCAACCGTAGGTGAAGTTCCCGGCACAGTGTTAACAGGAGCGTCGTTTGCGCCGTAAACATTGACAGTCAACGTCGTGGTGCTTGTTGCACCTGAGGCATCTGCAAGTTGATAATTGAATGTATCTGTTAATGGAGATGAACTTGGCAGAAGGGCCTGAACACTGGCGTTACCTTGTGCAACAGTGAAGGTGTAATTCCATCAGCGCCCAGCTTTAGTACGCCGTACGATCCGGTTATCGTCAATCCATTCGCAGATGTTGTGCCTGCTGTCACAGAAGTATTAGCTGCATTGGTTCCAGCCATCAGCACAGAGATGCTGTCACCCGCATCAACATCGGAATCATTAGTTAAAACATTGCCAGATGAATTTGCACCGGGTGTTCCATTCGCAGTTCCTCCAGCCTCTTTGGCAGTTGTTGAATCAGCTGATCCAGCAGGTGCGTCATTGGACCCATTGATGGTCACTGTTATCGTTGTTGAACTGGTTTGAGTGCCATTTGAAACTGTGTAGGCGAAGCTATCCGTCAGTTTGTTGGAACTTGTCCTTAACGCATTGACTGTAGCGTTTGAGTCGAAATTGGTATAGGTGTAATCGCCATTGCTGCTGATCGTGAGCGTGCCATAAACGCCTGTGATCGCAGTGTTACTGCCAACTGATGTTCCAGTACTGTCGGCAACTTTTTTTGCTGAAGTAACAGTCAGTGTGCCACTGGGGGTTGTATCTGCAACGGCACCTGAAGTGCCAGTTCCAGTAAGCACATTACCCGAAGGACTGCTTCCAGCTGCAGCACCTGTTTCGACCGCAATCACACTGTCGGCATTAGCTTTGGGATCTGTTGTACCAGATCCTTGGACAAGTATGGTCAATGTAGCTTTGCTGGCCAGACCAGCGGTATCTGTTACGTTGTAAGTGAAAGTTTCGTTTGCAGATTGTCCTTGTGTGATGGCGGCTATATCAGTGTTAGGGGTGTAGATATAAGCGCCATCTGTTCCCAAAATAAGAGAGCCATATTTGCCAGTAATCGAAGTACCTCCAGAACCAGTTCCAGATATAGTTCTAGTGAATGTTATAGCGACACTATTTATTGAAATAGCGTTATTTAGAGTAATCGTATGATTTACACTGTCAACAGCTGTTACGGTAGTGCCAGCTGGGATTAAATTACCAGAGTCGCTGACTGTCATACCAACCAATATGGTATCGACCTCAGAGCTAGTGTTAATCGTTTGGGAAGTTGGCGACGTTGTAGTGGAAGAGCTATATGTCGCTGTTCCCCAGGTGCCGCCGTTTTCACCAGCTGCCTTATTTGAAAATCCAACAACAGTCCCTGAGGGATACCCGCTTAGGGCTGTCTGACTACTTAGAGTAATCACACCATTATTGTTGGTAGCTACTGTGACTTGTGTCCCCCCCGACATGAGAGGTGTGTTGGCGTTTCCAATGTAAACAAAATTTCCCGTATTTATAAAACTACTGTTAACACCATTGGCAAATGACAAACTGACGGTTGTAGTTGTTGCACCTGACGAAGTTCCAGTTGCAGCAGCAGTCAAACTAGATATCGCTTTACCGTCTCCCAAATCAACATCAGTATCATTTGTCAGTACGTTTCCAGCAGCATTAAAACCAGGGTCATAGGCTCCGGATAAATGCTCCTTTGCAACATTGCTGTCATTCACCCCTACTGGCGCATCATTTGCACCCTGGATAGTTACAGTAAACGTACTGGAGCTTGTGCCCCCGTTTCCATCAGAGGTGGTGTAAGTAAAAATCTCAGTCAGCGTATTACTACTGGTTCTTAGAGCTTGAACGCTGGTATTGGCATTATCAATCTCATAGATGTAACTGCCGTTGGCACCTATTTTCAAAGTGCCATAGACACCACTGGCACTTGAAGGATTAGTGACGCTTGTACTACCTGCGGCTGGTGTGCTTGCTGTTGACGTAGCAGCAGCATTGATGACAGAGCTTACTGTTAGTGTGTTGCCATCTGAATCGGTATCGTTAGTTAAAACAGAGCCTATCGGATTGGTACCAGAAGTTGGACTACTGACAGAGCCACCTATCTCAACTGCTGTGGCAGTATCGGCTGTAGCTACAGGCGGATTATTGACGCCTGTGATGTTTAGCGTAATGGCATTTGAACTTACTGCCAAATCTACGCCACCATTTGCAGTTCCTCCACTGTCACGAACTTGGAAGTTGAATGAAGTAGAAGTTGCACTGTTTGATGTTGCAACAAAGTAAGTTAACTTGCTAAGGTTTGCTGATAGGATTTCAAAGTATCCATTGGTCAGTGTGACAGCCGTACCGTTGTAACGCAACTCACCTGAACTTGGAAGACTTGTAATTCGAACAGCAGCCAACGAATTGGGCGGACTGTCGCTGGTATCGGAGAGAGAAAAGTCTGCTGAACTGAATGTATAAATCGTATTTTCAGTTGTTGTAATCGATTTATTAGAACTTGATGGCGCATCGTTTATTGGCGTTAAGCTGATTGTTAATTTTGCTGAACTTGTAGCTTGGCCATCACTTAAGGTGTATGCGATGACAGGAACAGCGCCAGCAAAATTTGCAACCGGTGTAAAGCTATATGCGCCTGTAGATTGAAGGGTGAAACTTCCAACCCCTGAAATGCTAAATGCTGTACCCAATGTGCCATCGACACCATTGATACTGAATCCAGTAACGCTTAAAGCGTCACCGTTTGAGTCTGTGTCATTGCTGAGAACGTTACCAGTCTGCGCAACACTGTCCTCCAAAAAGCTGGCACTGTCGTTGACACCCGTTGGCGCACTGTTGACAGGCAGCACGCTGTTCAATGCAGTATCTACACGATCCGAACTGCTACTGATATTAGATGTCGCATTGAAATACGTGTTATCTAAACTTAAAACATAGGCAATATCAGAGGCATCGGAAGTTCCAATAGTACCCCTGTCCACCCAAACATAAAATCCTTTGACTACTCCACCTACTTTGATTGGACGACTGGCCAGTCCATTTGAAATTGTGGTCGTGCTGCCTGCAACTCCATAAGTAATGGTTCCAAGTACGTTATTACCTGAGAACTGAGTACCAGCTTGAGAAAATGCAACGTTGGTAGTGGACAGTGCCGTTGTATTGATGGTGATGCTGCTGGTTTCAATATCAAAAAATCCGTCTGGTGCACCACTGACAGTGGCGGTATAGATACCCTGCACTTTCAATGAGACCAACTGATAATTCCAAGTGGCCAGAACTTCTGGCGCAAATGGCAGCGAATCTATGAACGACTGATCTTCAGTGGTACTTGAATGCAAATCCCACGTTCTTGTCTGTAAATCTGAGTTCCATCCAAGCTTTTCAACTGTCGCAAAAACTTGTGCACCAGTTAAACGCTCTAATGTCTGGATCCAATCTTGATCTTGACCTAATTCACAACTCCAAAGCGCAATTTGATTAACTTGCCAATACTGCAAAAGTGCTGCCGCATCTTGCATAGCCTTTAAATCGATCCATTGCCCACCAATTGAAAATCCACCTGCGTTGCCGTGCGCAACAATGTGCAAGGTGTTAACCTTGGATTCCGTCAATAAAGTAGTGATCAACTCAAGAGGCTGAGCGCAATCACTGATTGCATATGAGGGGAGTGTGGCCCCAGCCAACAACTGATTAATTTCTGGAGAATTTCCATCGGAAATGATGAAATCGAAGGCGTTGTCTGCAGAGATTGGCTGTGTCATATGTCTCAAAATTCAGTATGTCAAACTGCCTTCAAGTGCTCAGGCAAAACCTGAAATCACTTAAAGATCTTTGACAACGATATCGAGAGAAAATTTCAAAACCAACCAAAACCAACTGATTCGTTGGCCAGGCGACAATTATTCAGAAGCATAATTAAGTATTACTTAACCAAGATCGGAATTGCAAGTTGGTAGCCTGTCATTCGAATTGCAACAATAGCCCTGTCTGTTCCTAAGGAACTGAATCGCTTTCTAAGTCTGGCAATGCGCATTTCCAAAGCTGCTTTAGGATCCTGGACTTGGGTCAACCCCAAAATTTCAAGCAACTGCCATGTCTCCAACATGCGATGTGGAGACAAAGCCAAAGCACGAATGACATTGACTTCGGCATCCGTCAGTTTTTCCTCTATCGTCGGACTGCATAATGTCATTGCACCCTGATTTAAGACCCATGGTGCCTGGATATCACTGACTGACTGCCGCCTAGCCACACTCTGAACAGCCGCCTCCACCTCCTCCAAAGAAGCAGGCTTGGTCAAATAGACATCCGCACCATCCAAATACCCTTGAATTCGGTCTTGCGACGTGATGCGTGCAGTCAACATCACAATACCCAGATGCGGACTGCTTTGACGCAAACGACGGCAAATTGACAACCCATCCTCCCCAGGCAGATTCAAGTCCAGCAAGAGCACATCGATTCGAGATTGCGCCATGATCTCGTCCATCTCTTCTGGGTAGGCAGCAGAGAAAACTTGGTGGCCATTGGCCTCCAAGCCTTTGACCGTGACGCGGCGCAATGCGTCATGGTCTTCTAAAACCAGAATGGAAATCTTATGCGCTGGCATGGGGGTCCAACTTTAATGCAACTTCAAAACAGACAACATCGGCACCCGTAGAAAGCATCCTGATTTCACCACCGATCATTTTGACCAGTCCTGCCACCAAATACAAACCCAAGCCAGAGCCCGTGGAATGGTATGCGCCTGGTGCTCGGTAGTACTTGCTGAAAACTTTTTGAGGGTCTGGCTTGCCGGCTTCACCCACATCGTTGGTTACAGAAATAAACAGAGAAGTTTGAAGCAAACTAACATTAACAGACACAATGCTTTTTGGCAGTGAATACTTCAAAGCATTTTCAAGCAGATTGGTCAAAATGGTTCGCAAGATGACGGGATCAACCTTGATCTCAGGCAAACGATTGTCAACGCTAAATTGAAAGCGCTCACGGCCAGGATGGTTCATCGCCACTTCATTGATCAGTTCCGGCAAATCGCAAGTCTGCAACTGAAGCGGAAATTCGCCTCTGTCTAATTTATCAACTTGTACTGACAAATCCAAAATAGACGTCATGTCTTGGATAGCCTTTTGAACATCCGTCAATGATTCCTTTTGCAATTCTGGTGTTTGAGCAGATTGGCCGCTGACAGACATTTTGATGACGGACAATGGGGTTCGCATTTCATGGGCCAACATGACCAAAAAGTTTTCTCGTTCTTCGCTCAATGCGCGGGTGGCATCGGCTTCAGCTTTGACACGAAGCAAAGATGCTTCCGCCTCTCGAACGGCTTCTTCTTCAAGTTGTTTTCGGTACAACAAAATTCCGCCAAGCATGACAGCCGCCATCAGTCCGTGCATGATGGATGAATGCAACAGCCACAAACTAGCTTGAATCAGGCCCAGCAATGGAAGTATGGTGGCAATCACCAAAACTACAAATAAAAGATAAACCGCTAGCAATATTTGTTTGAATCTCGCCGATTTCATCTGCAATTGAGATGCGGCAATCAGTTGAACAAAGCAAATGACAAACATGGCCAATGCGTTCAATTTCAACAAATACTGTGTATACCCACCGCCGTTTTGTACACACACAATGGCAACCGCTACCACGGCCACTGCAACCATAACCTCAAACAAAATGCGAAGGCCTCTACCGAGACCAAAATTGCTTAAAAAGACTCGTTGGAAAAACAAGCCTGTAGCTGAATTGATCATCACAACGCACGAGGTCATGATGTTGGTGGACTTGAAGGGCACCACAAATCTTCCCCAATACCCCATGATGGCGGCCGACATGATGCATGAAAACACCAAGTAAATTGAAAAACTCAAAAACGTCAAGTCACGCTTCCAAACGCCGTGGAAAAAACTCCAAATCAGCACCAACAAAGTGACCCCAAAATAAATACCCATCAAAAGTTTTTCTGAATCAAGGTAACGGTCCATACCAATCAAAGGCAAGATTTGGACATGAGCCGCAAGGGTGCTGGTAGTTTTGATTCGCACATACAGTGGGTGATTCAAAGAGATGTCTCGATCTCGCCATGCAAATGAGATGGCGGTGTCATAGATCTCCATTTGATCTTTGGCCAACAAGTCCCCGCCCTGCTGCATCACATACCCATCGGCTTTGGGCAAAAATACGCGCACATCGTCTAAATAAGAGGGCCGCACTCTGACCAGCAAATCTTTGGCTGTCATTCTCTCGTCTGGATAAACTTTGAGCCACACCACATTGTCTTTGTAGCCCAACATCAAAACTTGATCGAACGCTTGCCAATCCTTGGATTGCTGAACGTCTTTGAGATCCAATTGGCCCGTTGTGTCCTCCAAATAAGCTTGTGCCGCAGTGCCATGATGTGCCATCACCACACCAGGCAACCATAAAGACAGCAAAAAGACGAGCTTAATCAGGATCGATTTCATCCTCTCTATTGTAGAGATCGTTTTGTCGCGAGATGCAGTTGCCTGCTGTCGATGTATCAAGTAGGTTGACCAGAACCTCGCGCGCTTTGGCTAGGCTATCTGGCGCCAGAACTGTTATTGCCTTGGGTGCTGGCCTACGCGCATTTCAATCGACCTTGATTTGTCTAGGATGCAGAAATTCAGCTGACTTTGGGCATTGCCTCAAAAATGGCGCAAGTGGTGGTTGCATGGGCATACAGTTTGCCATCTGGTCCCACAATTTGTGCTTCAGATGTGCCCACCTGTCGACCGACGTGAAGCGCTTTGCCAATGCACCGCAGAGGGCCAGTTTTGATGTTGGCAGCTCGTACGATGTTGAGATTCACTTGGCTTGTTGTGTAACCCACGCCAGCAGGTAATTTGGTTTGAACCGCACAACCCAATGCAAAGTCCAGCAATGTTGCGTACCAACCCCCATGAACCGAGCCCAGTGGGTTGTAGTGCTTAAGTTGCGGCGTTGCCTGAAAAACAGCCAGGCCCTCACCTACCTCAATCAGCTCACAATCAAGGGTGTCTGCCATGTAGGGATGGGGCAATTCACCCTCGAGTATGGCCGTCATAACCTGAAGACCTGTTTTACCCAACACCTGCTGCGGTTGAGGCAGGCCAGCATGACCACCGCCACGTTCAACGCGACGACGGCGAACATCTTCTAATTGCGCTTGCCATGCGTTGAGAGTGACTTGAACTGTATTTTCAGATTGCATGATGTGCTAATTGATGTGAGTGAGAAGTCCTGCAACGCCATGGCGCGGGATAGCGGTCGATGGTCAAAATTGGAATCGATGCGACTTGTTGACGTTCGCTTATGTTTGTGCAGAACGTGGCTTGGTGTCCACTGCCCAGCACAGCAGTCCTGTTAACAGAGCCAGACCAATATGCAAGAGGTACAGAGCATCGAAGTCGATGCGTTGAAGCGTTGCATGGCCTACCAGTGCCACCGTGATCGACACGCCAAGGACAGAGCCTATTTGGCGCGTTGCCTGGTTAACCGCACTTCCTACAGCATAGTGTTCAGAGGGCAGGCGATTCACTGCCGCAGCAGACAAAGACGGCAATATCAAGCCCACCGAAATGCCACTCATCAACAAACCTGGCAACCAGTGCATCAGATAATTCGGCTCAGTGCCGGGAACCCAAAAAAACCACAGGCTGCTCAAGGCATACAGCAGCGAACCACCCACCAAGAAGCGCCGATGACCCAAACGTGAGGCCAATCGTCCTGTGATGATGGCGGTTGGCATGACCAGCAACGGGCCAGGTGTCACGGCCAGGCCCGCCTGAGGCAGCGAGTAATGCCACACACCCATCATGAAGAAAAAGAAACACAGAAACATCATGGAGAAGGCCGTGCCAAATACCAGCGTAGCAGCATTCACATATCGGTAGGTACGATGCTGAAACAGTGACAAATCGATCAAGGCATTGGGTTTGAATTTCGCCCAAAGTACAAAGCATGTACCCGCCACTAGACCAGCACCTGCGACCAACAGTATTTGTGAAGAGGTCCAACGTGACTCGCCACTTTCAACGATGGCCAGCGCAACGGCACCTACTGCAAGCATCAACAACAACAGACCAACGATGTCCACGCTTCTACGCTGCACAGGTTTAAGGGCTTCCTCGATGTGCGAAGCACTGCGCCAGAGCGCCCAAATACCTACGGGCAAGTTGATGTAAAAGGCCCAGGGCCAGCCTGCGCTGGCCGTTACCCAGCTCCCCAAACTTGGCCCCACCGCTGCGGCCAGTCCACCCACAGCGCCCCACAAGCTCACGGCCACAGCACGCTTTTCAGTGGGAAAAGCGGCCAGCACAATCGACATAGATGCTGGCGTGAGCAATGCGGCGCCAAGCGCTTGAACAACCCGCGCTGCAATGAGCCAATCCACAGATGGCGCTGCACCACAAGCCACAGAAGCTGCCAAGAAAAGTGTCAGACCCAAACGGAAAATCCGGCGACGACCATAAGCATCAGCCAAACCGCCCGCAGGGATCAGCATGGCGGCGTAGACCACTGTGTAAGCGTTCATCACCCATGACAGCTCGGCAGCCGAGGAGCCCGCGAAACTCTTCCGCAGCGCATCGAAAGCTGCAAACAACATTGTGCTGTCTATCGCCACCAAGAAGGTTGCACTGCATGCAATCCAAAACGCAGGCCAAGGAGATTTATTGGGCATTGATACAGACTCACTTACTTTTGTTTGTGTCGCTCAAGCAGCGACAGCCGCGTTTGCGCAAGAATGGCGCGGCCTTCTTTGCCATCAAGTGTTCGAGCCAATTGCAGGGCCCCTACCATCGTGGCCGTCACGACGGATGCTTCATTCTCATTGGTCGGGTCAGGCAGTGTCGATTGCACCAATGCGATCATTGCCGCTACTCTGCGACGAGCCTCCTCACGCACCACATCGTCTTGGCGTGTCATTTCAGAAGAGAGTGCAGCCACCACGCAACCCTCTTGGGATCGTTCCAAGTGGGCCTCATGCAAATAGGTATCGACCAATGCTTTAAATCTCGTGCCGCCCTTGGCCATGCGTCTCTCTATGACTTCCGACAGAGACTCGATGTTTTCTTGCCCTGCCCTTGCCATTGCTTCAACCACCAAGGCATCACGCGATTCAAAGTGGGCGTAAAAGCCTCCGTGCGTAAGACCAGCTTCTTTCATGATGTCGGCAACCCCTACACCGCGGTAGCCAGCACGACGAATAGCCTTGGCTGCCACATCAACGATGCGCGCATGGCTGAGTTCTTTTTTGGACAAAGCGATTGACATGAATCAATAATATGACGATCATCATATAAATGTCAACTCTTGAAATAAAGCAAATGAGTCAAAAGAAAGCTATTTTGGTCATTGGCGCCGGCGATGCAACGGGCGGTGCCATCGCAAAACGATTTGCACGCGAGGGTTACATTGCCTGCGTTACAAGACGATCTGCCGACAAACTCAACCCATTGGTAGACGAAATTCGCGCTGAAGGTGGCGAGGCCTTCGGCTTTGGAAGCGACGCGCGCAAGGAAGAGGAAATGGTGGCTTTGATTGAACAAATCGAGCGAGACATTGCCCCTATCGAGGTTGCCGTCTTCAACATCGGTGCCAACGTTAGATTTGGCATCACCGAAACTACTTCTCGCGTTTATTTCAAGGTTTGGGAGATGGCATGTTTTGGTGGCTTCCTGATGGGCCGCGAAGTCGCAAAGAAAATGTTACCTAGGCAGCGTGGCACGATCCTTTTTACAGGCGCAACAGCAAGCCTTCGAGGCAGAGAAGGTTTTTCAGCGTTTGCAGGCGCGAAACATGCACTGCGTGCATTGGCTCAAAGCATGGCGCGCGAACTCTGGCCCAAAGGAATTCATGTGGCGCACCCCATCGTTGATGGCGCCATCGATACCGAATTCATTCGTACCAATTTTCCAGATCGTTATGCCACCAAAGCGCAGGAAGGCATTGTTTCGCCCGACAGTATTGCTGAGCTTTATTGGCAAATACACCAACAACCTCGCAATGCTTGGACGCACGAAATGGACATCCGTCCTTGGATGGAAACTTGGTAATTCACTTGAACTGAGGACTCGACATGACAAAAGCAAACGTGCAATTTCTTTTCGACTTTGGCAGCCCCAATGCCTACTTGTGTCACAAAATCATTCCTGAAATCGAAACCAGAACAGGCATTCAATTTGAATATGTGCCTATTTTGTTAGGCGGTCTGTTCAAGCTCGCCAATAACCGGTCACCCATGGAGGCATTTGCAGGGATACCCAACAAACTGGCCTATGAAAAACTTGAAATGAAGCGCTTTCTTAAAAAGCACAAACTCGACAAATTCCGCTTCAACGCCAACTTTCCCGTCAACACACTCGCCATCATGCGAGGTGCCGTTGCAGCGAGAAATCTTGGAATTTTCAAGCCCTACGTAGAGGCCATCTATGCAGGAATGTGGGAACAGGGCTTGAATCTTTCAGACCCAATGGTCATTCATGAAACGTTGTTGAAAAATTCTATCGACGCAGAACCTCTGCTCAAAGAAATTCAATCGGCTGAGGTCAAGTCGACTCTGCTTGAAAACACTCAAAAAGCATTCGAACAAGGCGCATTTGGCTCACCTACATTCTTTGTTGGCCAAGAGATCTTTTTTGGGAAAGACCGCTTGCGAGAATTAGAAGAGGCAATTATTGAATCCAACCATGATGGTTTCAAACCATGATTCTCACGACGATGCTTGCGAAAATTTATTTCTGCCAGGTCTGACCGTGTTTCAGTACAAAGAAGTTAACTTCCAAAGAAGACTCTTTCTTAGCAAGCTCTAAATCTTTTGGCGCTTGATCCAAAGGCTCATCGCTCATGCCATCAAAGGTACCCCAGTGAATGCCGATGGCGGCTTTGGCATTGACATCCTTTTGCACCTGCAGTGCCTCTGAAGGGTTGACATGCGAGTCCTTCATGAACCACCGAGGTTCATATGCACCAATTGCAATGGCGGCTAAATCAAAGCCACCCAT
>JACCEA010114512.1_pt1 | contig 21118 bp, 21 predicted proteins | sample 7449851 | NCBI WGS metagenome assembly JACCEA01 (sample SAMN15323453, study PRJNA562643) | freshwater metagenome | isolation source: river surface water | place: USA:Blue River Watershed | collected 2017-08-18 | reverse complement strand
GTACTATAGGTGTGGCATATGGTGGTACTGGATTAACTTCTGTGACTGTTAATCGTATCCCTTATGGTAATGGTACAAGTGCTTTAAATACTAGTAGTAATTTAACATATGATGCAAGCACTTTAAGTATTCTTAATAGTACTACAAGTACTTCAACTACAAGTGGTGCTTTAGTAGTTACAGGCGGTGTTGGCATTGGAGAAAATGTTTATATCGGAGGAGATTTGAATATTGGTAATATTTATTCTACTTCTATAGAAACAGGTAGTATTATCTCAACAACATCTATAGCAGTAGAACCACTTGGAAATACTGGTTCATATGATTTTACAGTAGGTTCTGTATACAGTACTCTTGCATTTATCAATAATTTATCAACCCCACGATTTAGATTTAGTGTTAGCAATTCACCGACTTCTATGTTATCCATGTCAACAGATAAATTATATTTTGGCGCATGGGATCTTAATGTACCATTTGATTCAAATTATCCTATATTATTAGGATATAAAACAAAAATAAATGATAATACAACAAGTACGTCTACTACTACAGGTTCTTTAGTAGTAGGAGGCGGTGTCGGTATTAATGAAAATATTAATATTGGAGGTAATGTTATTGTTAATGATTCTATTGGTATAGGAACTAGTTCACCACAAAGTATTCTTGATTTAGGAACAAGTACAGGTAATAGGAAATTAATACTATACCCATCTATAGATAATGACCATGAATTTTATGGATTTGGTATAAATAGTTTTACTTTAAGATATCAAGTAGATTCTGTAAATGCTAATCATGTTTTTTATGCTGCAAATGATTCATTTTCATCAGTAGAACTTATGAGAATACAAGGTGATGGTGTCGTTGAAATAGGAGGTCAACTTAATGTTGGTGGTAATTTAAACCCTACAATAGGTATTAAAGGTATTACTACAACTACTGAAATAAATAATATTATAGCTAGTAGCAGTGGTTATATAGGTGAGATTATTTATACAAATAATACAGCAACAAATCAATCATCAGGTTCTTATTTAACAGGTACAGGTATAACTTTAACACCAGGTATATGGTCTATTAGTGTTTGTGTTTTAGTTGGTAATGTCGCACCTGCATATTTTATATGTGGAATAACTACAAGTACTAATAGTACTTATATAAGCAGTAATATTACAAATATACCTACAAACTTTGATTATTTTACAAACAATACAGGGAATGCATTACTTACACGAACATCTGGAAATTTATTTAAAGTAACAAGTAACACAACATATTATCCTACTGTAATTATAAATAGTCCTGCATCGTCTTCGTATACAATTACCTGGTATATACAAGCAGTTAGAATAGCATAATTTAAAATATATTTAAAATTTAAATTATAAAATTATATTATAGTAATCTATATGATTACCTAAAAATTTTGAAGAATTTTTTCTAATTCGTCATTTGATAATTGTACTACTTTTTTTTTATTTTCAGTTAATTTAGGTGTTTCTTTTTGTAATAATAATTGAGGTTGTAGTGATTGTGTAGTATTTTCAGATTCTAATACATGTTCTTCTAAATTTAATTTTAACAATTCATTTACATTTTGTTGTAATGTTTTATCTGTAGTTGATTTCTTTTGTAACTTTTCATGAAATGTGCAATATTCTGAATTATTAAATTTCTTTTTCTTACATTGTTCGCCTGTTTTTGTCATGCTAATACAGCGTTCAGTATCTTCAGGAATTTTCTTTGTATATGTTTTTCTTTCAGATTTATTTTTTGTTTCTGTTTTTATAGGCGTGTCTGCAGTTGTATTTTTAATGTATTTAGACATCTTTAAATCCAATACTTCTTTAAAATACATTTTAACAGTATCAGGAGTTATATCATTGTAATCTAAACACATCTTTTCAATTGAAGTATTAATTAAAGTAGTAATATCTTCTTTGATTTGAATTAAAGTTGATGAATTCATAATATAAAGTTCAAGTAATTTTTAACTATTCAACTTTTTTTTTAAATTTTTTTTGTTACTTTTACTTTTGTAACCTCTACTGTATTATCAGGAGTTAATGTATATAAACTTTCAATAACATCAGATATAACATAAGTAGAAACATTACGTCTTTCAAGTTCAGATTTAATTGTATCCTTATTAACTTTTTTATTATTCTTTTTTGTCACTTGCAAACTAAATGATACTTTATCTCCTAAACTAAAATATGTAAGATTATTAGTTTTCATATAATCTAATACTATATTTTCATGTTCTTTTTGTTCTTCTTTTAACTTTTTTAATTGATTAGAATATTCTTTAATTTTTTCTGATGTAATAATATATTTTTTTAATTCTTCTGCAATAGTTTCAGGTACGGTAATACTTTCTTTAGTCACAACAGCATTCATTTTATTTTTTGTATTATTCTTAAAATTATTTCTTAAATAAAAGTAAGTATAATATGATAAATAAATTACCAATTGAAATAATTATAATAATATTTAATATGGTAAATGATGATGATAGCTATAAATATTTAAAATTAGTATGTAAATATTTTAATAATTTAATAAAATATTTACACAAACTACAGTTATTAAAATTAAAAAATAAAATGTCCAATATTCAAACTATAGAACTTATTAATATACTAATCGATCTTAATTTATACCCTTATAGTAAAAATTTATTAACATTAACACACTTAGAAATTACATATATGCATTGTAATATTATTTTTTATAATATTAATAAAACTATTACAAAACTGAATAGCGTAATTAATAAAAATTAAATAAGTAATTCTTTTATAAGTTTATCTAATTTATAAATAATTGTTCTTTTACATGTATGATATCCTCGTATTTTATTATAAATCTCTTTTAATGAGAGTAATTCTACACTTTTAACTTCACCGTATTGACTTATATTTGTATAATCAATTTTAAGTTCAATAGGTGCAATAATTTCTGCTATATAATATATTATACGATATTCTTTATTATTAACTGAATGGTAAATATCTATATATGGTAAAATATTATTATTAATCTTTATTGATTCTTTTTGAATACCTGTTTCTTCTATAAATTCTCTTATTGCACAGTCTAAATCAGTTTCGAGATAATTAGATTTTCTTCCTTTTGGAAATGTATATTCATTTGTAGAATATCTTGTATTATTATAATAATGATAATCTGTTAATGAAATAATATCAATTGATTCAAATTTTTCTTTACATTCTGTATACATAGTTAAATATACTCTAGATTTTTTATTTAAAAACATATTTTCCCATAATTCATAAAATGTCATTGTTCTTAATTTAACAATTTCATAATGTGTCATTTCTGATAAATAAAATTTAACTTTAGTTAAGGTATCCCAATTTCCTCTAATAAATTCAATAAAAGATATTGTATCTTTTCTTTGTATAGATATATATTTTATAGTTCCATTATTTTCTTTTTTATAAGCTATAATACCATAACTTGTTATATATGAATTACAATTTTTAAATACATGATATATAGAACCACAATTTAAACACCTTTTCATTTTTTTTTTCCTTATTAATATTTAAGAATATCTACTAGCATTAATATTATATGTTTTATTCTTTAAATGAAACAGATATTTATAAAGACCTTAGTAATAAATTTGAATTTATTAATATTAATGGTCAAACTGGTCAATTAAAAAATTATCAAATATTTTTACGTAATTTTTTAAATCCAACAACACCATGGAAATCATTATTATTACATCATGATACAGGTACAGGTAAAACATTGACAAGTATTAATATTATGTTAGAATTTTTAAATAAAACGAGCATACATATAGTTGTTAAAAATAAACTATTAATAAATAATTACAAACAACAATTAATACAATTTTATGGTAATATTAAATTAAGTAATGTTTATTTCCACACATATTTAACTTTTATTAAAAAAAGATATCTTTCATTAAATAATAGTTTAATTATTATAGATGAAGTACATAATATTATTAACAATAATTTGTATTATGAATTTATTAAAATGAAATTAAAATATTCTAATTTACGAATAGTATTACTTACAGCTACACCTATATTTGATAATATAACTGAAATATTTGAAATAAGTAATTTACTAAATGATAAAAATAATCAATTACCTATTAGAAATGAATTAGTTAAAAATAAATACATTTATGAACCAAAATCTTATAAAAATAATCCTAATTTCTTTTTATCAGGCGGTAATGTATTATGGCTAACTGAATTAGGTAAAGAAAAGTTAATAAATAAACTTATGGGTAAAATTTCATATTTAAAGGTAAATGATACAGATCCTAATTACCCTAAAATTAATTATATAGGAAGTAATAAATATTTTGATATGTCATTAGTATTATGTCCTATGTCTAAAATACAAGAAGAAATATATATTAAAACATTAGAAAAAAACGATGATACATTATTTAAGTTACCAATTTATACAAGTATTCTTGGTATTAAAAGTTTTAATAGGTCATTTAAACTTGTAAATAGAGATTACAATTTACATATTTCTAAAGATGGTATTTTAGAAATATCAAAATTAAAACATTATTCTACTAAATTATACATGCTTTTAAATAATATACTTGAATTAATCGACCAGCCTGGTACAATATTTATATATTCTAATTTTGTCAATGACAGCGGTGTTGCTATTATTAAAGCAATGTTAAAAGAAAACGGATTTAAGTACTATTTTGAAAATAAAACTATAAAACAAAAAACGTTTATTTCATTTGAAGAAAATACTACTGAAACCGATAAAAAACATATACTAGAAATATTTAATAGTCCTGCAAATAAAAACGGTGATATTATAAAAATTTTTATAGGAAGTCCTATGACTTCAGAAGGTATTAATTTTAAACATATTAGACAAATGCATATATTAGATCCTCATTGGAACTATTCTAGAATAGAACAAATTATAGGTAGAGCAAAACGTTTCAAATCTCATGAACTATTAGATAAAAAATATAGAAATATAAATGTATATCGTTATGCTAGTATATCTAATAAAGCAAAATATTCAATTGATTTATTTAAATATGAACTTTCAAGTCAAAAAAATTGGGCTATAAAAACAGTTGAAAATATACTTAAAAAAATAGCCATAGATTGTCATATTAATAAATTTGATATACCTAAAAAATATGACTTTAAACCAGAATGTAATTATGATTTATGTAATTATAAATGTAAATTTGTTACTAAATTATCAACAAAAAATATAGATTATTCAACATATAACTTGATTGTTCATAATAAAGAAGAGTATAAATATATATTTGATAAACTTGAAAAATTATTTGAAAAGTATCAAATATTTAAATTAGATGATATATTGTTAAATTTTCCTGAAATAAATTATAAAAATAATATATATATAGTATTGAATGATATCATTCAAAATAATATTTATCTAAATAAAAAACAATTAAAATATCGTAATAAATTTTATACATTAATTTGATAAATCAAATTAATTTAATTAATGTAAGTATTTTGATATAAATCTAAATAATATTTAATATTTTTAATATCTATTTTATTATAAAAATTAAATACTATTTTTATTTCATTTTCTGTCCTAGAAATATGCATATTTTTAATATATCTATTAACTGTATATTCAACTAAATATTTAAATATCATTTTAACTATTTCAAATTGTTCATCAATAAATGTAGTAAATATATAATTTAACTTATATTTAGTATAACTTATTGTAAAACTGCTAGTATTATTTTTAAATTGTCCACTCAAATAAATATCTACAATAATTTTATTAATATCATGTATATCTTTATTATAACTAGAATATAAATATATTTCTTTATATATATTTTCAATTACTTCTATTTCTGTATTATTTAATAGATAAATGTCTATAATATAATTATTACTACTTGTTTTTCGTTGTATTATCTTTTTGATTTTTACTTTGTATTTAAATTCTAAAATATATTTAATAATATCTAAAAATTTAGTAGGAATATAAAAATTCACGACAAATTGATGATAAACTATATCATTACTAAATTGTTGTAATACTTTGCATGTATCACCAAAATCATTAATAAGATTATGTATAAGTTTAAGTAAAATTTCTTCAGAGTAATTAATCAAATTCATTTAATAAAGATTATTGATTTTATTGTTGTAGTATATTAATTTTAAATTTTTTACTTTATTTAAAGATTAAAATTAGTAGATTACTATCTTAAAGATGAAATTTGATAGTATATATTCTGAATATTCATATTACAATAATTACTATATTAATCATTACAGTTATAATAAAATATGTATACTCATGCAAGTAGGTTCATTTTATGAAATATATGATAATGGTAATAATATTCCAAAGATGGAAGACATTAGTAATATTTTAAATTTAATATTAACAAGAAAAGATAAATCTAATAAAAATATTTCTGATAAAAATTGTTTATTAATAGGATTTCCATGTATATCTTTATCTAAATATTTACCAAAATTATTAGAAAATGAATATATAACTATTGTTATAGACCAAAAAAAAAATGGGAAATGTATAGAACGATTTGTAAAAGATATATATTCACCAGGTATTAATTTAGATTTTGATAATACTGAAAATTACATTTCTTCAAATTGGCTAGGATGTATATTTATTGAAGACTTTTTAAATATTAGTGTAACAGTACTTGATATTTATACAGGCGATATTAATATACATAGTATTAATACTAATAACCAATTAAATACTGTTATTAATACAATTTTTAAACTTAATGATATTTATAATTTTAAAGAATTATTAATTGTAAGTAATAAAGAAATAGACTTAAATTTAAATAAAGTAATTATTAATAAGAAAATAACTAAATATACTATTAAAGAAATAAATGAAATGTTATCAAAAATTTATAAAAGCGATTTACTTTCACCTATTGAATATATTAATCTAGAAAAACTACCAGAATGTTTATATTCTTTAATAGAAATATTAAAGTATGCGCATGAGCATAATGAAAATATAATTAAATTTATCAAAATCCCTAATATTATACATGACTCAAATATACTTTATTTAGATGAGTCATGTATTTCAAGACTTGATTTACATTATTTAATTAAAATACTTAATAAATGTATTACAAATAATGCTAAACGTGAATTTACATATAGGTTATTATTTCCTATTCAAGACATTAATATTATTAAAATGCGACTTGATAAAATAGAATTTTTTAAAGTATACACTGAAGATACAATTAGTAGACTTAAACAATTATTAAAACAGACTAAAGATATACCTTTAATCTTACGAAAACTAATTATTAATACAAATATAAACAATTCTCCTATATATTTGCATAATTTATATAAAACAGTATTAAGTACAATTAGTATAATCAAACTAAATGACAAGATAGGGATTTTTAATAATTTATTTAATTCAAATAAAATCATAAAATTATTAGAAAATAGTCAAATTATTTCTGTTTTTAATAACCATTTTGATTTTGAAGATTCTACACTTTATAATTTTATAATAAAAAATGATTTCACAAAAGAGCTTTATAATTTACTTAATAAACTTAATAATATGTTGGCAACAAATTTTTATCTAGAAAATTACAATGGTAAATGGATTATTATTTGTAATAATAATAAAAATATTAAAGAATACATTAAGAATAAGGAAAATATTGTTTGTACTATAGATAGTAAAACTTATTATATTAAAGATTTTACTATTACTTCAAATAAAAGTACTATTAAACTTGAAAATGAACATATAAGTACAATTATTTGTACAATAAAAGATTATATTAATAAATTTTATTATAATTATATAACAAATTTTATAAATACATATTTAATCGACTTTAGAAATATATTTGAAGAAGTAAATGATTTTTTAATAGAAATTGATATATCATTTACAAATTACTTAAATTCAATTAAATTTAATTATATCAAACCTAATTTTAACAATAAACATAAATTAATTATTAAAGACATTAGACACCCTATTATAGAATATCTTAAAACAGATACAAAATATATATCAAATTCTATTGAACTGTCAAATGGTATATTACTTTACGGTATTAATAGTATTGGTAAAAGCAGTCTTATTAAAAGTATAGGCTTAAATGTAATTATGGCACAAGCAGGTATGTATACGGCTTGTTCTGAATATAATTCATTTATTATTGATAAAATATATACAAGATTTCCTTGTAGTGATAATATTATAAATGGTAAATCATCATTTGTAATAGAAATAGAAGATATTAGAAATATACTTCAATTCAGTACCGATAAAACATTAATATTAGCAGATGAAATATGTCAAAGTACAGAAACTTATTCTGGTATAAGTATAATAGCAGCAACTATTCAGAGTCTACTTAATATAGGTTGTAAATTTATTATCGCATCTCATTTGCATGAATTAGTTGATATTCCTTTAATTAAAGAAAATCCCAAATTACAAATAAAACATTTAAGTATAACAAATGATAATGGTAAAATAGTATTTGATAGAATATTAAAGGATGGACCTTTTCAAAGTTTATATGGATTAGAAATATGTAAAAGTTTAGGAATGAGTAAAGAATTTATAGAATTAACCGAAAGTATTAGAAAAAAACTAATTAATTATTCAAATCCTTTTATAATTAAAAAATCTAGATACAATCAAAATGTATTTTACAAAGATTTATGTCAAATATGTAATAAACATAATGCACATTTTCATATTCATCATATATTACCACAACATTTAGCAGATTCTAATGGTAATATAGGTAATATGCACAAAGATTCTGCATTTAATTTAGTTACATTATGCGAAGAATGCCATCATAAAGTACACAATAATAAAATTATAATTTATAACTATATTTATAGTACAAATGGCATTGAATTGAATTGGTCTAATGTTTGTGATTAATCACAATTAAAATAAAAAATATTTATTACTTAACTTTCTTTTTTTTTTTTAAATGACGTACATTTATAAGAGAGTCGACACCATAACGTTCTAATAAAGTGGCTTTTCTTTTCATTTGAGTTTCTGGCAAAGATCTTTTATCTATCTTTATTGGAATAAGATAGTATGATAAAATAGAATCAAATTCTTCAATTGTCAATTCATCTTGATTATCTTGGTTAATATAACTATCAGCTAAAAGTAAGATGTTAATATTATTTATCGTATTCATAATTAATTATTAAAGTATACTAATAATTAATTAAATTTTTTAAGAATTAAGTAATTACTATTATTTATCTTTTAAAATCGACTTTATATTTTTTTAATAAATTTTGCATATTTTTTTTTTCTTGGTGTTTTTGAAATGAAGTTTCTTTTTTAGTTTCTATACTTTTTAATCTAACTTCAGGTGCTTTCATTTGATGAAATACGCCATATTTTTTAAAAAAAGTTTGTTTTGTTTTATCTCGTATTTCTTTTGATTGCGAAGGATTTTCAACACCATAACGCTGTAATCTAGTTTGTTTTGCTTTATCTTGTATTTCTTTTGATTGAAAAGGATATTTAACACTATAACGTTGTAATGCAGTTTGTTTTGCTTTATTTTCAAATTCTTTTGATTGAAAAGGATATTTAACACCATAACGTTCTAAATTAGTTTTTTCCCTTTTATTTTCAGCTTGTTCTTTTTTATAATATTTGTCTAAATCAGACATTATTTCATTATAAATACTATCTAAACTACTTTTTGACTTACTTTTTGATTTGTTCTTAGATTTACTTTCAGAACTTTTTCTTTTTCTTTTTAACTGAACTTCCATTTTATTATATTATTACAAAATATTTTTTTATGATAAATTTAAAGTTTATTTTGTAATAATATTAAAAAGGTTTATTAAAAAAAGTATCAAAAGTACTTTGTTGATTTTTACTAATTATATCATTGTACACTTTATCTTTAGTTTGTTTTATTTTATTTTGAATTTCTTTTGATTGTAACGAATTGATAGTACCGTAACGTTCTAAATTAGTTTGTTTTATTTTATTTTGAATTTCTTTTGATTGTAACGAATTGATAGTACCGTAACGTTCTAAATTAGTTTGTTTCATTTTATTTCGAATTTCTTTTGATTTCATAGGATGCGATACGCCATAACGTTTTAAAATAGTATGTTTCATTTTATTTTGAATTTCTTTTGATTGCAAAGGATACTCGACACCATAACGTTCTAAATTAGTCTGTTTTCTTTTATTTTGAATTTCTTTTGTTCGTGAAGGATTGACAGTACCATAACGTTCTAAATTGGTTTGTTTTATTTTATTTTGAATTTCTTTTGATTGCAAAGGATATTCGACACCGTAACGTTCTAAATTAGTTTGTTTTCTTTTATTTTGAATTTCTTTTGTCCGTGAAGGATTGACAGTACCATAACGTTCTAAATTAGTTTGTTTTATTTTATTTTGAATTTCTTTTGATTGAAAAGAATATTTGACACCGTAACGTTCTAAATTAGTTTGTTTCATTTTATTTTGAATTTCTTTTGATTGCAAAGGATACTCCACACCATAACGTTTTAAATTAGTTTGTTTCATTTTTAATATAGTTTCTGGTAAAGTTCTTTTATTATCTTTTAAATCACTTATTGTATAATATGATACAATAGAATCAAATTCTTTATCTTGTAACTCATTTTCTAGATATAAATTATTATATGTACTCATAATTACTTAATTAAGTATCTAATTAATTATTTAAATTTTTTTACGCTAAATTTAAAATTTATTTTTAATTTTAAAATACTAAAATACTAAATGGATAATACTTTTAATACTCCTATAACAGAACCTCAAGTTATTGTCAAATCCGATAATAGTATATTTTATATAATTATAATTTTATTATTAATTGCATTAAGTATATATTTATACTATTTATATATAAATTATCATTCTAAAAGTATGTATTTTCGAAATATAATTAATACATTGAATGATTCTGATAATGTTGGTATAGGTTCTACTTAATTACTTTTATTTAATTATTTTTTTTATAATTACTAAATTAAAGAGATTTAGTAATTATTTATGTTAATACATATATTAATATTTTTAATAATAATTTATATATTATATTATCTATATTATAGTTATATTATAAATACTATTAATCAAATTAGATTAACTAAAAAACAACAAATAGCCTATAAAGAATATAATGCTTCTATAAAAGACAAAGAATATATGTATACAGATATTGTAGATGGTACAGCAGAACAACAATTAGTAAGTAAAACGTTGATTGATGAAATAAATAAAGATAACTATGAAAATATGATTGATACAAATGTAGCTAATATGACACAAAAAACTATCATTTTAGATATTAATAATAACGAAGAAGTTGAAAGATTAACAGGTATAAATCCTGATGATATATTCAATAAAATTGATAAAAAAAATAGAGATAATCTTATATTAAGTTTAGCATTATTACCTGTTAATCTTATTGATAATTTAATAATTACATATACTATTATATTATGTACAGTATTGCCTGCTAGAGGAGCACAATTTTTAATAAAAACAGCTAAAACAACTGGTTTCAAATCATTAGGTACAATTATAGGAAAAGCTGCAGTCAATTCCGCTACTAAAATACTAACAAAGATAATAACACAAATAAAATTGCTTAGAACAAGTATTAACGCTTTAACATTATCTGCTACTAAAGCAGCTACACAAGCTGCTGCTAAAGCAGGTACACAAGCTGCTGCTAAAGCAGGTACACAAGCTGTCGCTAAAGCAGGTACACAAGCTACTGCTAAAGCTGGTACAAGTGTTGCTGCTACAGGAACTGCTGCTGCAATAACAGCTGGATTAGCTACTCCTTTACTTGTTTTTTCATTAGGAAGTATAGCTTTAGATTTAATAGATACATTTGGTAATAATGCAATTACAAATTATCAACAAGGTATAATGGTAGGAGGCGAATTAGCAGCTCTTACAACTTCTTATAAATCTGCATATTTAGCATTAAGAAAACAATATGATAATGCATATAATAAATTATTATCAGAAAAAGGTATTAAACAACCTATTATAACAGGTCCTTTAAATGTATTTGAAGAAGAACAATTGATATCTGAATTAACATCAGTTGCAGAAGATGCTATATTAGAATATTATAATGATCCTAATAATGTAGAAGAATTAATTACTTTTATAAAAAATAATTTACATAATACTAATTTAACAGAAGAAGAATATATTAATAGCATACTTGAAATCATTATCCCAAAAGTTTATGAAATACAATTACAAAAAGTATGTAATAAATTTAATGGTAATAATGTAAAACTTGACGGTGAATTATATTGTTCTTATAAATCTAAAAGTGATACAAAAGCAAGTTATTCTTGGCCATTAAAAGAAAATGAAATATATTCTGAATGGAATAATAAAGGTTATTCGTATAATGCTGATTATACAATGCGTGCAATATGTGAAGAAAATGGATTACCTTATGATGAAGATAAAGGTATATGTATAGTAGATGAAAAATATTGTTTAGCAAGAGGCCTTGACTGGGTATATAATAATGATATAAAAGAATATGATTGCAAGTTAGATGACACTCAAAATATATTTGAATTTATATTTGGAACTACTGTTTTACGTTCTTTAAAACAAATATTTGACTCTAAACAATATGAACCATGTAAAAGTGATGAAATAGATGATGGGTATTTATGTAGAAAAATAGAATGTAAAGAAAATGAAGAATACGATGCAGGATTATGTTATCCAAAATGCAAAGATAATTATAAAGGCGTCGGTCATATATGCTGGGAAAATTGCCCAAATGACACGACTGATGTTGGTTTATTTTGCTCAAAAGGAGGTGATGTATATGCTAAACAAACAAAAGTACCTACAAAAAACCCTTGCCCTGATGATATGAGAGATGATGGTACTAGCTGCTGGAAAGATACATATGGAAGAGGAGGTGGATATGCTTATTGGGACCGTGATAAATGTTCTATTGATAATCCACAAGGTTGTGAATGGTATGGTGCATTATATTATCCTAAATGTAAAACTGGATATCATTCAGTAGGTTGTTGTTTATGCGAACCTGATGATGGTCCTGGTGGTATTAGGAAAACATTATTTGATAGACAAAGTTGTGAAAGTGGATATAGGAATATAGCAGGTGTATGCTGGCCTGACTGTAAAGAAGGTTACAACGACGATGGTGTTTTTTGTAGAAAAAATTTAGATACAAAAACAAAAGATAGTTACAATAGAGGGACAGGTACTGTTCCAAAAGTAACCGTGCGCCCTAAAACTAGAAAAGTAACTATAGGAGGAAAATAAAAATTTTTATTATTTTATTAATATTAAAACTTAATTAATATTCATTTATGTCTAGTAATCTTGCTCGTTTAAGATTATGGTTTAATATTGGTAAAAGCGGAAGTACAACTGCTGAAAGTAGTAGTGATATATTTAAATCGTCTAATGCTTTAGTTACATCTAGCCCTCTATATTATACTGCATTAAGTCAGTCAATTAAAAATTTTTCACCTGAACATCTAGATACTTTTATAAAAAGAGGTGGTATATTATTAGATAATGGTAAATTAGCAATTAAAGAAGGTACAAATTTAACACAATTAGATGATTTAAACATAGCTATAAAAAATCTTGATGATATAGACAATATTAAACAACTTGATGCTATAAATGAAAATCTTCAAAAATCTATATTACAGAAAAATACAATAAAAGCAACAGATGATATACCTATGAAATCTTTAACCCGTTCATCTAATAATATTGCTGAAACTGCGACAACCCCCATATCAAGAACCAGACAAATATTAAGAAATGCAGGTAAATTTATTATACCTACTATAACGGCCGGGATAGCAGGTCTTACTGGTTATCAAATAGGTGCTCTTGATCAAAAAATAAAAGATAATGAAGATAAGATGAAAAAAGACAGTATTACAAGTAGTATAAGCAGTACAAGAGAATATAGTATTACTAATATAGAAGTTACAGATGATTCTGTTGTAAATATAACATACGAGCCAAGTGAAAATATATGTAAAGGGGATGTAGTTACTATTTATAATAATAACACAAATATAAGTAATAATATTAATAAAACATTTTTAATACAAAAAGTTATAGCTAAAGGAATTATAAGTATAATATTATTAAACATGTCTAAAAATATTTATACTAAAAATGAATTTGGTGATAATTTAGGTAAAATAAAATTTAATATTTCAGATGATTGTAAATCTAAATTACAATCAAATAACTTAGATTTACCTGAAATGTATATACCTACGGACGAAGATATATTTATACAAGAAGAGAATGCTATTTTAGAAAAACAAGAAAAAATACAACAACAAAATGACTTTATTTTAGCTATAGGTATAACTATTTTAGTAATATTTATAATGTACGTATTATTTAATTTATTATTTACGTAAAAGTAATAATAGTACTATACCTCCACCTATTAATAATGTATTAGGATTACCTAATATATTATTTAATATTGTTCCAAATGTACCTGATGCTGTATTAGCTAATGGATTAACAATTGAACTAAAAAAATCGCCAATATTTTTACCTGTATTTATATCTATGATTTTTAATTGGCATTCTGTTGTTGTTGTAAATTTTAATTTACTAGAAGATAGATCAGTTACAATTAAATCATCTATACTATTATCTGGATTTTCTATAACTAAATCTCCAAGCGACGTGACATTTACAATAGTGTGTGTTCCATTTAAGTCTGGTATATTACTTACAATATTACTTAAAGTAATAGTATCATTTATACAAACTTTTGCTATTGGTGTATAATCTATTATAATATAACCATTTGTTAGTGACAATAGATTATTATCTAATTTTATACTTTTAATAGTATATTCTTTTTCATTTGTCTTATTTTTTTCTTCTTCTGCTTGTTTTAGTCTATTTATTCCATATACAGTAGCAGCAGCTGCACCTCCAGTTACAGCTACTCCTGTACCTATTATTTTAGGATTTTGCGTTATAAAATTACGTATAATATTTTTATTTGAATCAGATTCTCCAAGAATAGATTGTATTATTTTTCTAGTTTCAGTATTTTGTAAAGTTTTAGTTTCATCTAGTATTTGTTCTATAGTTTTACCAGAACTACGTAATGCTTTAATACCTTCTTTTATTTCATCTAAATTTCTAAGCTGTGCTAAATCACTAATACTTCTTATATTGCTCATTAATTCTTATTAATAAAGTAATTAAAAAAATTTAATAAAATTAATCTAATTTATATATATTAAATTAAATATGTATAATAATTATGCATTGGAAAGTATTTATAAATATTCAAATTTTTATTTAGAATATTATTTTGAAAAATACTATTATTTAGATGTAGATTTTTCTTTAAGTAATAATAATATATTGTACTTAAAATTAAAGTACTTAATTATTAATTTAAAAAAAATACATAAGTTAAGTAGTATTGACTATAAATACTGTGTAATTTTATTACTTATTCATATGTATAATCAAAATATAGATTTATTCAAAAATTATTATCTAGAATGTATTATAAATAATCTATTTAAAGAATTTTTAAATAATAAAATTACTTTAAACAAAAATCTTAAATTATTATTAGAAACTTTAGAATATCTCTTTAATTCAAATGGATAAACAATATTATAATTCTGAATACTTATTCAAAAATAAAGTAATAGATACTAAAAATAATCTTTCAGTTAATCTGAAATTAATTAAACAACTTAAAATACTTAGAGATATAAATGAAAAATTAAATTATCCTTATAAAGTTAAAGCATACCAAACTGCTATTAATAATATTAAAAATTTTAATAATCCATTAGAATTATCAAATATAATACTATTAAAAAAAAATAAATTAGTTGGAGATAAAATTTATAAAAAAGTTATAGAATTTTTACAAACAGGTAAAATTATAGAAGTTAATAAAATGACAGAATTCTATCATAAATTAAATGAATTACTTAAAGTAAAAGGTATAGGTATACAACAAGCTAAAAAATTTATGGATATGGGTATTACATCTATTAATGCATTGAAAGGATATCCGCAATTACTTAACAAAACACAATTACTTGGTATTAAATACTTTAATGACCTTAATACAAAAATTCCTTATAGTGAAGTAACAGGTATTTATAAATCACTAGAAGAATATACTTCTTTAAATATAACTATAGCTGGTAGCTATAGAAGAAAAAAAGATTATTCAAGTGATATAGATTCGATTATAATATTAGAAGAAATACTAAATAAATATAATAATATTGAAACATTCAAAAAACATTTATTTAGTAATGTAAATTATATAGAAACTCTTAGTTCAGGTAATAAAAAAATATCTATATTATTTAAATCGCCTTTTAGTGGAATTATTAGACAAATAGATTTTATAATAGTATTAAAAAAAGAATATTATTCAGCACTTATATATTTTACTGGAAGTAAACAATTTAATGAACAAATACGAAGTATCTTAAAAAAAAGAGGTTATTCTTTAAATGAATACTACTTGTTAAATACTAGAACAAAAGAAAAATATTATCTTAAATCTGAAAAAGAAATATTTGATTTACTCAAAATGAATTATCTTAAACCAGAAAATAGATAAATTAAGTAATTACTGAATTAATTTCTTTCCATAACCCCCATTAATGTATACCACCTTTCTTAAATATAGACCGAGAGTATACATTTTGCGGTATTCCCCATTTTTCTATTAATTCATACTTCAATTCTTTTGAAATAGGTTTTATGTCTATAACTTGCATAGGATTACTACTTAGTCCATAATTTTCCCAATTCCATAATTTATCTATGTATTTTTCTACAAATTCTGGTGTAATATTTTTATTATCACTTAATTTATTAATAAACTCTTCATTTATATGTTCTTCTATGAATTCTAATGTAACATTTGAATTTTCAATTAATTTAATTCTTTCTCAATCCTATTGTTTATCTATATGTTTTTTTTTAAATTCAGATGTTATACTTTTATTAAAACTTAATGTATAATATCCCTAATAATGACATGGTTTATCTAAGTGTTTTTCTACAAATTCTGGTGTAATACTTGAATTTTAACTTAATCCAAATAATCCCCAGTACCATGGTTTATGAATGTGTTTTTCTACAAATTCTGGTGTAATACTTGAATTTTAACTTAATCCATATGCTCTCCTGCACCATGGTTTATGAATGTGTTTTTCTACAAATTCTGGTATAATACTTGAATTTTGACTTAATCCAAATTGTACCCAATCCCATAGTTTGTCTAAGTACTTTTCTATTAATAATTGTAATGTATAAATTTTCATTACTCAGTTATTAATGTAATTAATTATTAATTATTATTTTAAATTATTTAGTTCATACTGAACTAGTTTTACTTTGTAATCCAATAAAGTTTTCACCTTTAACTTCAAATAATTTTTTAAAGTTTTCAAGAATATCTTTTTTAGGAATTCTTTTAATACAATTTTCAACTAAATGTTCCTGAAATTGTATAATTAATTCTTCTATTTTGTATTGATATTCTGGTAATTGTTTCTGTTTATCTGTAAGATTTTTGTAAATAACAAATTTTTCTGATAAGAAATAATAATATGGATCTACTAATAACATATATGATTCTTTTTCTGTATCTACAAATTTCGGATAAATCATATTAATATTATTGCAATAGTAATTTCCAGCTTCTATTAACCATCTAAGAACTCCTTCTTTATTATTAATTAATTTATCTTCAAGTGTATGGTCTCTGGGTCTTTCAAATGGTTCTTTTGGTTCATCTACAAATGATAGTAAAAAATTAAATATAACTGTTCTTTCATAAAGTGCACGGTCTTTGAGATCGATTTTAATAATTTTATTTGTTGAAATAAATGGAACACATCTTGATTTAAATGTTTCTTGTTCTCCATAAATTTGTCTTGCGCTAATATCATCTCTTCCTGTAATTCTTTTAACTTGTGCATCATTTAGAACACTTCCATTTCCTGTTTCATTTGTAATTGCAAATGCAAGATCTTTAAGTACCATTAATTCTGACGAATGTGATCCTGCACTTTTTGCACCTGCTTCTAAAAGTACACTTTTATCTACTTCATTTGTCAACCATTCAAGAACATGTTTTAAAATACCAAATAATGTACTTTTACCATTATAAGCCTTTGGACCGTATAAAATAACAAATAACTTTTTAGGATCTCTTGTAAGTGCTTGCCCGATACACCATTTAAAAAAAAGATATTTTTCTTGATTTAATGAATTATCAATATTACGTAAAATATTTTTAATAAATGAGTCAAATAGAGTAATATCTGCATGCGGATTATATTCTGTTTTTAATATACGTGTAATATAATCTTCAGGCTTTCTAGGTTCTATTTTGAGTGTACGTAAATCTACAAGTCCATTTTTACATGATAATTTATAAAAATTCAAATCTTTTTTATCTAAAAATGTTTTATCAGTTGCTTTATTATTAAAGAATCTAAGAATATTATCAATCATAGCTGTTCCTGAATTTAATTTTGGAATAATTTCATTAATAGTTTTAATTAAGTTTTGATTATATTCATTTGCATAAATTGTGTTGTCATCATTATGTTGAGTAAGAGTTTCTTTTGTATTTTTTAGTAAAGTTACAAGAGAAGATACTGTGATATTAAATAATGTATCATTTATATCTTCTTCCCAATAATCACCATTCCAGATATAATTCTTTTTATTCATTTTTCTTGTAGAACCAATATGAATAACTCTTTTAACTGGAATTAAAAACATATGTTCTAATAACTCCGCTAATCCTCTATTACCATTATAAACACATGTTTTAATAACATCAAAACTAATATAACTAAAATCATTATTTTCATTTACTGGTTGATTAGTATCTATACTATTATATAAATAACTTGTAATATTTATACTTGGAATAATAATTTTTTTATTATCAATAGAACAACGATTTGAATGACAACCAAAACATAGAATATTTTGTTTATTGACAAATGCAAAGAATCCTATTTTATCATGAAATACTAATTCTTCGGTATTACAAAAACACTTTTCTTTTCTATCTTTATAATTAAATTGAAAAAACCCTTTAGAATCAAAACCTTTAAATACTACAGTAGAATGTAATTCTTTTGCTTTTTCTAAAATAATTGTTTTTAATGAATTATTTTCTTCTAATGATGTTAAATTTTGATGAGTCATTTCAATGAATTCTGAATCTTCTTGTTCATCTACTTGTATAATTTCGTATGTTCTTGATATATTTGAAATAATGTAATCTAAAATATTGTCATTTTCAATATCCATTAAAATTGGATTATCAAAATCTCCAGTTTTACATTGGCCAATTAATCTTAAATTTTGTGTTGATTTATATACTGAAGTATCAATAATATCTTTATTATATTTATTATCAAGACTTAACTCAGTTCTACATTTATGTGCAAAATCAATAGCTTTTAATGTACCATCAAAAACATACATAGGAGTTTCTGTATGTATAATAAAATGAAATGAAAATTTATATCCTTTATCCGTATCTCTATGACATTTACCTATTTTGATATTAGAATATTTAAGAGTTATGTTGTAATTTTCTTCAAATACTTTTAAAATAATTTTACGAATATAAATTTTAACTTCATCTGGATCGTAATCAAATTCTTTCTTATACCATTCTATATCTAAATATGGTTTGACTTTATGATATTTTGTTAATAATTCATTAAATGTTCTTTTTTGTTTTGGTAGATTGTTTATTAAATTGATACAATTTCCCCATGTATCCATAAACCCATACTTTGTCCATTGATAACTATAACATGCTTTTGTTGAAAAAATATCAGGCGTATATTGTTTAAAAAACTTTTCAGGCGTTGTTAATAATGCATTCAAAGATTTAAAATTTTCATTTTGTTGCTGAATAGTCATATTATTTGTCATTAAATAATAATCTTAAAAATAATTTTAAATTTTTTTGTATAATTTTAAATTATTTAATTTACATTTTACCTCTATAAATACTTTCTATATTATAAACTATATCTGGATGCTTAAGATATCTAGATATATATTCTTTTAAATATACATTTCTTGTACCATTCTATATTTGAATATTATTTCTGACCCAATCTGTATTGTAAATTTCAGTACCTTCACCTATAGGATTACGTTTTAACCACAAAGCTTTTGCATATTTGTGATTTTCAAATGCTTTAGATACAATTTTAATACAATCTGGTGTAATATAATTCCCAGCCAAATACCATATTTCTATTTGTGAATTTTCAATTAAATCTGCTAAATAAATAAAACCAATTAATCACTATTAATTGTAAATTATTTTTTTAAAGTAATTAAGTAATAAACTAAATGGACTTTAAAGATTCTGTTACATTATTTTTAATAATTATTTATATTTATCTTACAACTCACTCTAACTGTGAAAATTATCATTATTATAAAAATAAAGATAAATATACTACTATATCTATGTGCAATGATTCTATAAAAACTAATAATATTAAAAAGAAAAGTATTACAACTTTTTAATTTATATAGTTTGAATCAAAACTATTAATTTCTGATTATTAATAAAATCTTTAGAACTATACAACATTTTAGTATCATTATCATAAACCAATGAATGATCATTATCAAATTTTATAGTAAATCCTTTATGTTTGATATTAAAATTAAATTTAAGTAATGTATTATTTAAAGGTTCTTTTTCATTTGCTGTAACTAAGTATCTTGCACAATAAAATTCAGGATAATTAAAATTTAAATATCTATTATTATCTATACATTTTAAACAAATAATCTTACTCTGTAATTCATCTTCAACTAACGAATTACCATATGTATTGTATATAATAAATTTACATGCTAAATTTTCATTTTTAGTTAAATATAAACTGTTATTAACTTTATTTAAAGCTATATAATACAT
>JACCEA011070880.1_pt1 | contig 21126 bp, 13 predicted proteins | sample 7449851 | NCBI WGS metagenome assembly JACCEA01 (sample SAMN15323453, study PRJNA562643) | freshwater metagenome | isolation source: river surface water | place: USA:Blue River Watershed | collected 2017-08-18 | reverse complement strand
GCGATGGCGTCGTACCAGAGGCCGGATTCGGAATAACGATAGATCGCGTCACGATCGCAAGAGGTCCAGGTGCATGGCATGCCCAGCGAGCAGGCTTCACTATAGGGGATCCGTTCGATGGTTCCGCCTGCGACAATGTCCCGCGAAGGTTCATCAGGGTCCACGACCAAAGTGATGAACCATCGGTAGGATTCCTGCTCCTTGAGTTCAATTCCATATTCCCGAGGCCTGGTACAGTGGATGCCTGCATGAAGAGGTGAGGGGAGCGCGCGTTCAAGAATAGGCCGAATTCCGCGGGAGTCCACCACTGTAACGGTCATGGCGTGAGTGGTAGGCAGAGACAGGTACCAACAGAGTGACGGATCGCCTTTGATCGTAAAGGCGACATGATCCGGGACCAAGGCGATCAGCAGGGGAGCTCCCGACTCGGCACCCCTGCTCTGCCCGCCGATGCGCGCCCGCGGCGCATGGTTCTTGCGCGGTTTATACAGGGGCATAGGCGAGTCAGGAGCCGTGACGAGGTCGGCCGCGCGACCGTCCGGAAGTGTTGACGAAAGCCCGACGGCGCTGTGCCAGGACACCGGCCACGCCATAGCCACGACAACCAACAGGGTGAGTCTGAGGTAGAGCATTCTGTGCCGATTAGTAGTTGAACGGACTCGCGCAGCTTGTCAGCGCTGGCCGGCATGGGTTTGCGCAAGATCCCATTCGGCCACGCCATGCAAGCCGACTTGCTTGAGTAAGGCCGCCCGCTGTTTTCGAAGACCCGTATCTCCCGGATCGGAGGTAATGAGATCGCACAAGCAGGCCATGGCATCGTACCAGAAACCCGTTGCGGCACTCGTCCTCACCGCCTCCTGAGTGCAGGTGGTCGTGGCGCCCAACACCATACACTCGCTGAACTCACAGCGCTCGATCATTCCGCCGGTCACGATATCGCGTGAGGGAGAGTTCTCGTCTTTGATCACGGAGATATACCACCGGTATTGGATGTGTGCCTGAAGCGTGAAGCCGAGGTCCTCAAGGTTGACGGCGTGAACACCGGCTTGGTTCGGGGGCGTGATGAGCCGTTCAACGAGCGCGCGAATCGATCGCTCATCGATCAGGGTGAATTTAATCGGCAACGCCGTGTGCTTGGATAGGAACCAGTTGAGAACCGGATGTTGCTTGACGGTGATCCCGACGTGGTCGGGAACGAGCGCGGCAATAGCGGGGTCTTCTCCTTCGCTGCCTCTCAAGGTCCCACCGATTCGAGCTCTGGGCATCACTTGCTGAGGCGCCTTGTACAGCGGAATTTCCGGTTGTACGTCAGTTCCCGCCTCGCTGCTGCTCGCGAGCAGGGCCGCGAGCAGCACCGTTGTGCCGACCTTCACGGCCATGCACAAGCAACGCCGCAACGAGCGAGGGGGCGAGGCGTACCCTTCAGGGCACGGTGAGGGCCCGAGCGATGCGAGAACGCTGATGGCGAACGTTTTTAACATCCTGCTAGAGCCAATTGTTCAATAACAGAAATGCCGACCAATACGCCGGATGTTCATAGAGCCGGCCGGACAGTAACTTCAGCTGTGCAATTTGCAAAGCGTGTGCCTTAGATATCGATGAGTCATGCAATTGGCGATAAAATTCTGATACCAGTTCTGACGACGCTTCATCGTTAATGAACCAGAGGGTTGCGAGGGCACTCCTCGCTCCGGCTTTCACCGCAATGCCGGCAAGCCCGAGCGCGGCACGGTCGTCTCCGATACCGGTCTGGCAGGCGCTCAACGTGAGGAGTTCCAAGGGATCCTGGCGAAAGCGAAGCAGCCCTACCAGCCGCTCTAACTGCGTCATGGTCAGCCGATCGTCGAACGTCAGCAAGAATGATTGATTCACGTCCGTGGCAAACTGGCCGTGCGTGGCAATGTGGAGAATGCTGTAGCGACCGTCTTTCAATTCTCCTTCCAAGCGTGGCGTGACAAAGTTGCTGTCGAGGAGTTGCTCGCCTTTGAAGAGCGAGTTGAGGTGGGCCATCTCTTCGGCGACGTGCGGGAGAGGAGGAAAACCCTGCACCGCCTTGGTCAAACCGCTGGAGAGTAGTTGCGCTCTGGTTCGATTGATGGGGCGTGGGTCAGTCAAATCGAGGCCGGGGGTCATTGCGACGGCGTATTGTGCGATGAGGAATTGGCTTCCGTCATGGAGCGCCGACATGGGAATGGTGCGAAGCGGTCCGTCCGGGACAAAGACCAGCGTGTTGACCTTGAGTCTGCGAAGGTCCGCTAGAAGCGGTCGAAGCAACCAGTCATACAATTGCTGCGCATGGGGCAGGTACTCGCGGGTCGTCCGCTTTTCAAGCATGCGCCGGAAGCTGCGTATCTCGGCAGTCAGTGCCGACGCCGTCACGGGAACGGAGTGTCGTCTGAGGCCGTCCGGGAAGCTCACGAGCAGTTCGGTGCGATCGCTGAACATGATCGGGTAAATGATGGCCGTCGCAGGGGATACGGCATCCAGCTTGGTCAGTCGGGCCTGTATCTGGTCCACGCAATCATCGCGAAAATAATCCCGGAGCTCGGCGGCTTTGTAGGCCTCGATTGCGTCGCGCGCCGCCTTTAGATAGGAGTCGGCCTCAGAGTCCTCTGTCATCAAAGCCGCCCGTTGCAGAAGCAGATCGGCCAATTCGAAATATAACGAACGAATCGATTGATGGGCAGGATCCAGCGAGGCTTGCGAACCGAAGGCCACTTCGGCGCGGATCGGTTGCAGGGTGGCCGCCGCTTCTTGATAGGCCGACAATGCGCCATCGAGGCTGCCCAGACGAGTGAGGAGACGACCACTTTGCCATTGCCACCGGTAGAGTGATTCCGGTGCGCCGGCAGACTGCGCAGCAAAGACGGCTCGCCGGGTGAGTTGGAGGGCTTCGTCTAAGCGGCGTTCCTCCTCATAGAGATGTCCGAGGTGCCCGTAGGCATAGGAGGCCAGGCGCTTACCGCCGGACTCCTCCGCCATCGCAGCCGCTTCTTGCAGTAGCGCAGCAGACCGCTTGAGCCAGCGCGCATGTTCATCCGCCTGATCGGTCGCCAGGTCGCGATACCCTAACGCCAGATTGATAAGCCCATCGGCCTTGTTGTGGGAAACGGCAGTCGCTGCCAGCCGGTCGTCGGCCTCATTCAAGGCTGCTGCCGCCTCATCAAATCGTTTCAACTGCATCGCCACCCGCGCGGCGTTGACGCGGGTGCGGACGAACAGTATGCGTACATTCTCCTCTGTCGCTCCTGCCGCGCTGTCTTGAAATGCGGCAAGGGCTTCCGGAAAACGGCCTTGTAACGCCAGGACAATGCCGAGGTCGTTCCGGAGCGCCGCCGAAAGTGTCTTGAGATTCCGTGTGTGCGCGATCTCTGCGGCTTGCGACAGATAGTCCGTAGCGGTGTCGTATTGATGGCTCGTCACATACGTTTTCCCCAACTCAGAGAGGGTGAGCGCCAGCCATTGTGGATCGCCGATTCGACGCGCGAGTTGCAAGGCCAATTCCTGTTGCAGGAAGGCTTGGTTCACATGCCCCAATGCTCGTGCTGCGTAGGCGGCATGGAAGAGCGCCTGAAGATGTCCCTTCACCTGGCCCGCTTGGTCGTATAGTTGCGCGGCTGCCTTCCAATCGACGTGTGCCTGCTCCAAAGCGCCCCGTTCCGCGGCGGAAAGGCCTCGCTGCATCAGTTCATCGGCCGACGGCCCGATTTCCGCGGCGGATGCCGCTGTGCCGGAGAGCAGGAGGATGAGCCCGACTCTGAGCACCGGCTGAAGTGAAGCGCGAAGCCGTGATGCCATGTCATGCCCTTTCTGCCGCAGTCGGGTCGGTTACAGCGCCTGCACGACGAGCTGGAGATGGATACCGTGATCCTGCATGTTCCCCTCGCCGCCCCGGACGTGATTGAGTTGCTGGCCCCAGTAGACTTCGAAGCGTGCACGTTCCTGGGGCAGAATGGTCCAGCGTAATCCGACTCCCACGCTCGCCAACGTGTGAGGATCAGGGGTGTGCCCTTTGGCGTTCCAGGCCCGTCCGAAGTCGACGAATTGTGCGAACTGCAGCCGGTCCTCTCCAGACGCGAACCGGAGCAGGGGGACGCGCGATTCAAATGATGCCAGCACGGCATCGTCCCGCACGAGCGTGTTTTCCCGATAGCCGCGTACGCTGAAGCGTCCGCCGACGGGCATTTGTTCGAGCGGAAAGAGCCGGTCGTTGGCGATCTGTGCGGCCACGCGTCCCAACAACTGGATGCCCCACCATTTCTCTATCCGTTTGACCGCCTGGGCTTGACCTAACCAGGAAACAAATTGACCGTCCGGCAGAGGCCCGTTGTTGACGGTAGCACCCAGGACGTTCAGTCCGACGCTGAACCGGGACAGAGCGGCAAATACAAAGGATGGGGATCGATGCGTATATTCCTGGCTGAATCGGAGCGCGCTGACGGTGGCCACCCCGGTCGTAGAAGAACCGGGAATGAAGAGCGACGGCAGACCCGGGACGTCGAACGCAGACGTCGTCTTCAGATATAAATGTTCGCCGCCTAGAGAGAGCGCGACCTCGTCGCTCACGGTACGGTACACAGGTTGGCGTATCGCGATCCCGATGACTTCGGAGTCCACATTCAGATCCAGGGCGCGAAAAGGATTCTCGACGACCAGAAAGGCATTGCGCCGATAGTAGGCCGTGAGGGTCGTCTCGTAGGAGTTGAGCGGCACACTATAGGATGTATCGATGATGGGGTTCACGCCGTGCGACCGCCCGTAGGTAAACACAAATTGGTCGCCGTGACCTGTCACATTTTGGTGCGCCACCGTCGCCAGGCCGCGCTCAGCGCCGACCACCGGTGTTTGATAGTTGTTGAACTCCAGCCAGGCCTTAAAGGGGTTGGCGTCTTTGACCCGCAGATTCAAGACGCTTTCACCACGAACGTCTCCCGGTCTCAGCTCGGCATTGATCCGTTCGATGCGCGGATCTTGCTGCAACAGTTGGATCCGTTCTTGGAGAGGCTGGATGCTGACGGGAGTGTCGATGCCGCGCGCCACACGATCCCGTAGGTACGAACTGCGGAACCATTGGTTGCCTTCGACGTCGATTCGGGTGAGGGTCCCTTCGACGATCTGAATGACGATGGTCCCGAAGGTGACATCTTGATCGGGAATGACGGCGCCGGAGGTGAGATACCCTCTATTCACGTACAAGAGGGTGAGAGCCAGGCGAGCCCGCTCCAGATCTTCCGTGGTTAGTTCACGATTGCGATAGGGAGCGATGACGTCAGCGAGCTCTGCTTCAGAAAAAACGGTACTGCCGGTGACGTGGATGTCATGAACGAACACTCGAACGGATCCCAATCTGTTCTCGAACGGCTTGTGCGGGGCGGGTGGCACCTCCGGAAGGATGAGGCTCGGAGGCGGTGTTTCCGATGCTTTGAACTCTTCCCTCAACGGAGCAGGAGGTTTCCCGGACCGGCCGGTGGGATCAAAAATAGGAGGAAGCGGCGGCGCAATTTGTGCTGTGGCTGAAGCTCCCATGAGGCAGATGCTCATCGTAATGCCTATGCACGCAGATCGGATATGAAAGATCCCACAATGCAATTCGGCTCCCTCTTCGCCTGCGCGCGAGGCTCACAAGGTCAGGAGCGACAATCTGCCGGCCAGTCACCGGCACCGAGTTGTGGTAACGGACCGAACTGATCTACCGGTTGTTCTGAACGCACCGGCGGCTGATGCGCAGACTCAAAAGTGGGCATCTGTGCCGATTGGGTGAGGCCTTCGTCGGCAAACATCAGGGGGCTCATGAGCCAGCCGCCCGGTTCCGCAGGCAGGGCATCCCTTCCCGCGATCACGAGACTGCTCAATTGTCCGCCGGCCTGCGCCGCACAGCGTTGTCGTAAGAGATGTTGCCCTTGTAGCGGTTGTTGCGGCAGGGTGGCTAAGCTGCCGCTTAAACTGGACACGGGCGATTGAATGTTCACGGCACCGCTCAAGCCGAATTGTGACGAGGCACTGATGACGCTCGTCGGATCGGCCAGGAATGTCCCCGCGATAATGGTGATGTTGCCGCCTTGGCCCTGTACCGCTTGGGCGAGGACGTGACTGTTCTGGAGCGTCACGACTGCCGGATCGAGCGTGATATTCCCGCCGGATGTATCGGGGCCGCCCAGCACCGAGGTGCTGAGTCGACCGTTGATGAATCGGATCGAATCGATCGCCTGAATAACGATGTCGCCGCCGCTCGCCTGGTTGGCTTCCGTCGTGATGGACGCATTTTGAGCGAGGAATCGAGGCCCGGAATTGATGGTAATGTTGCCGGCATTACCAAGGCCTGTGCTGCTGGCAGAAATGGCCGCCCCGTCGCTCACCGTGACGGATTGAGCCGCGCTCAGCGAGACGTTGCCGCCGCTCCGAGTTCCTCTGGTAAGGGCGGAAATTCCACCACCCTCCATCAAGATATTTCCAGCGGATAGATCGATATTGCCGCTCTGTTCCTGGCCGTTCACGGACTGCGGCCGCAAATCCGTCACATTGGCGGATATATTCGTGTTGTGCAGTTCTATCGGGCCCCTTGCGCGCATCTCAATTCTGCCTCCGAGACCAATGCTGCTCGTGTCCGTCAACACATCGGTTCCTGTCAGGCGGATGGTAGACGAAGGAGGGTAGGGGACATCGTCAGGAATGGGGCCACTGACGCCGGTGATACTGATCATCCCCGCACCGCCGGTGCTGCCGCTGCTGCTGGAAATGACCACTCTGGACGGATCGGCGACATCCAATATCCTGGGTGCCGCCAGCGTCCCTCCTGCTCTGGTTCCAGGTCTGGTGGTCAAGACATCTGCGTGTAACTCAATGCGGTTGGCAATCCGATTCCCTTGTGTGGGGGCAATGATCCCTCCTCCCGTGATGTCCAAGTTCTTCGCAGACATGAGTAGGCTGCCCTGGACGCTCCGGCCGTCCGTGACAACCGTGCCCGCCTCCCCCGCGCCCACGACATCGATCAACCGGCCCTGAGAATCCAGGACGTTCGTCACATTGTTCACTTGTGAGTTCACGACGGAATGGTCGAGGATGGTAGTGTCGCCTCTGATTCTGAGATAGCCCGGCAACCCTTCGTGCAGCGCTTCGACCGTGACCTCCGAATTGGTCAACTTCACCGTATCGATGGGAGCATCCGGGTACGGGGCATCCCAAACAGCGCCGAATGAAAAATAGTGATCCTTGATGATCTTGGTGATGCCGGCCTGAGCCCGTCCATGTCCCGTATTCGCGATGAGGGAGTTGTCGGCTGTGAAGGAATGTTCGGCCCGCAACCAGATCTCGCCTGCACTCGGGCCGCCCTGACAGAGCGGGCATGACCCAATGTCCGACACCTCGGCATTGGCCTTGATGGTACTGTCTTTCAAGACAATATCCCGACCCATGATATCGATGCGGCTGAAGCCCTGGTTTTGCGCGGGCTGCCCATTGGGTTTATTGTCGTTGATGGTGAAGTCTTGGGTCGTGACCGAGACGCCGGAGTCGATCAACGATGCCTGCCCGTTGCTCCTCATCATCACGATTCCACCCGGCGCGTTGCCGATGGCGTCGGAATGAATATCCGTGCCCCGTAAGTCAAACTCGCGTGCGAAATAATAGGTAATGGCTCTGTTGGGCTCCGAATCAGGGGCGGTGACGTGTCTGTATAGTCGCGTACTCGGAGGGGTGAAGCCTGGGATACCTTGAAGAGTAATATAGCCGGCCTGCCCCCCGACACATTGGCTGCCGCAGTGACTATCGCTTGAAATCAGGACGCGCCCGTCCGGACCGGATTGGGTTTTCAGGGTATCCACATTCAGCGTGATCGCACCGGCATCCGCTCCGCCTGTGGTGTCTGCCCGTACGGCGGTCCCGTTTGCCAACTCAACCCGTTGGGCCGTCATTGCGATGTTCCCGGGAACGACCGTTGGGTCGACGGCATTGGTGACGCCTGTAACAATGTGGGTATGGCTCAGTAGCACAGCATCAGCCGGCTCCCCTGCCTTTCCCGCAAAAAAAATAGACCCGGCTCCCCCCTGCCCCGTACTGGTGCTCGCAATGGTGACCGGTGCGGCGCCGCTGAGTGGAATGCCATCGGCTCCGACATTGCTGCGCAACGTGCTCACCTCAAAGGTGATATTCCCCGCCGTACCGTCGACGGCGGAGGTGAGGACATTCGAGCTGTGGGACAGCGCCACAGTATCCGCCTGGACAGAGATCCCTCCTGTCGCTGAAGCAGAGGGTGGTGAGGTCGGGGCGGTGGCCGTTGCGCTCGCCTCAAGGCGGGCGTTCTCCATGGTGAATTGCCCACTGCGGATTACGATGCGCCCTGCAGTGTGAGCGCTCGTATGAACATCGGCTCCTTGAGTGAGTGAAATAGTTCCGAGTGATGTAAACCCGTTCAACGTTGGGTCGGCGGGTGCCGCCGCCGCGTTCGTCAACACCTCGCCGGCTGAAGCGACCGCGATAAGGTTGATTGGCCCTCCGGGGGCTGAAAGCCGGGCCGGTTGGATTGTGGTATCGGCGAGGGTTCCTCCTTGAATGGTAAGGTTGCCTCCCACCAGCGAGATGCCTTGCCCTTCCGCGACCGCAAGCTGACTGCCTTGCACAGCAATTGCTGCCGGATTAGACCCCAAAAACCCGAACGCGGCCACCGGTGCGCTGGAGATGGCCGCATCCTGCGGCCCGGCGATCGCGTTGAATCTCGCCCCATCTGTCAAACGCAGATAGTCAGCGGTGGTGAAACTCACGGATCCCCCGACATTCAGCGCGGCATTCGGCCCAAAGACAATCCCGGCGGGATTCATCAGGAACAGATTGGCTCCGCCGAAGCCGGTCGTTTGGAGGGTGCCGAAAATGTGCGAGGGATTGCCGCCCGTCACACGGCCGAGGATGTTGGAGGTCGCGAGGCCGCTGTCATTGAGAAAATTGGCGATGTTGTTGGTCGGAACGCTGAAGTCTCCGAAGCTATGAAACAGATTGGTTCCCGCTCGCGTTCCGGCGGTGATGTCATATTGCAGGGAGTTTCCTGAAGGCTTGCTGATGTGGGTATTCAGTCCTGAGGATGTGATCGGCGGGGTGACTTGAGCGTGACTCGTGTCCGGCAGGCCGAGAGGAATCAGCCACCAGCAGGCGAACATGGTCGCGCAGACACAGGGCAGCCGAGTTGCGCCGCCGGCGAAGAGTCTGCTGCCCCTCATCATTTTCATGGCAATTGTGCATCTCAGGTGCAAGCGGTCAGGACTACCCGGCCCATTTCCGCACGGTGTAGGGCGACTCCATTCGTTCAGACCTCGCTATACTCTACGCGATTGCCCGGCCGCATAGGTCGATCATGTGGGCTAGGGAAATACTCTCGACCGGCAATCCGGTGCAATGCCGGTTTTTGGCACCCCATCGGCACGAGCCTCTCTTCCCGCCGTATACAGCCATCTTCACAGCCCGCGCACTACTCCGACACCCTGCCGGGACCTGTTCCCTGGTTACGAAGAGGAGTTAGGGTTCTTGGACATCTCTTTGCGTGAGCGAGACTCATTGAGGTGATCCATTCCCGTCGAATCGGTCGCTCTTGAGCGAAGAGGGCTTGGATGCATCCAAATGCGTCCCACAGCTGCGAGAAGGAAGCCGACACCGAGTAGGAGAAAAAGAAGCACGAGCATGGTGACCTCATGGATCCGCTGTTCTCCCGTTGGCGTACTTCCTAGGGAAACAGCCTATCTGCCTCGTGGATGCGCAAAGGTTGTGCCATGGAGGGTGACGGAAAGCATCGGTGATTTTCGATGGCAAGATGCGTAGTGATTTTGATGACATCCGATATCACGATCAGTCTCGTTCTTCTGGAGTAGATGTACGTACTGCCGTAAGGTGTATCGAATCGGATGCTATGCCGTATCCAATCTGATACGAAATGATCGCTTCGATGAATGTGAAACGATACCGTCCACACGGGAGGACGATGCCGGACGATGAGATCGTCCAATAGCAGGAGAGGAGGGTTACACTGCCGGCCTGGAGAGAGATTGCCGCGTCTCCTGTGATGGCGGAGACGCGGCAGATGGCGTGGAGAAGGCGGTCTGATCAGCGCTGGATGGGCACGATCCAGGAGGCCGTGTCATGCGGTTGCTCTTGGTTGACAACCGGCGACAGGAAACCGGCTCTCTGCCACGCCGAAAGGGCACGAGCACGATTCGATCCACCTGTTCCCTCGGCTGCATTGACCCATGGCAGTGGAAGAAGCAACCGTCATGCCGTCGATGCCTGAAGATGAGGCCATCGCGGCGCATCGACGAACGGTTGTCCCGAGGCCGAAGAGCCTCTGCCGTAGGCGTGGGGCATGTTGTGCCTGAAGGGAAGAAACGGGCAGGACATAACGATCGGAGCCGGCAGGAACGCGTTGGACTCAGTAATTGAACCGCAACGACAGCGAGCCGACATGAACCATGCTGTCGTATCGGCCATTGACGGTTGGGTTTTGGTTGCCTGCGATGGTGCGTACTTCATACAGACCCGCTTGATACGCGAGATCGATGGCGAACAATTTCGGCTTCAGCGGGCCGATTCCCAGTTTGCCGCAACGCACCAGCCCGAGGAACGAACCGTTTTCATGGCAGGCCAACCCGATCCCGACAGAGGGAATGTGGGTATTGGCTGAGGGGACTCCCGGATTAAAGGTGCGATCGGGTATTTGTGCCTGCTGGTTCATGTAGCCGGCCCGAAGGGCAATGTCCCAATCCGGCATCGAGGCCAGGCGCAGCCATCGGTATTCGGTGCCGATCATGATGGTATAGGTGCTCTGCCAATTTTGCGGAAACGGCAACAGGGCGCCGTTCGTCAAATGGACATCGAGGTTCCTGTTGGATTTCCATCCCGTGTAGTCCACATCGAATTCCAGTTTCCATTCGCGCTCGGACGTACGAACCGGCCAGATGCCGATGCCGCCGGAGAAGACTTGCGGCAGGACGAAGGTGGCTGTGGCGCCGGCGACTGAGGCGCCGTTGGCGAGAAAGTTGCCCGTGAGATGAAAGGTGGCTTGACTGCGATAGACCATGCCGATGTTGACGAGTGGTTTCCCGTCGCTGTTGCGGAAGGGGGTGTATAGGAGGCTGACGTTAAATCCTGCCGTGGTGTCGCTTCCGTTGATCTCCATCAGGGAGCCGGCCGGGATGCCCAGCCCGCCGGGCCAGATGGATTTCTGTTCGAGATGGCCTTCTCCGAAGAGCCCGGAAAAGGTGTAAATATCCGCGCCCAATCCGAACGAGAGTTGGTCGTTCAGTTTGTAGGCGATGGTGGGTTTGATATCGAGTAACGGCAAGGTGGTGAAAGTGATGGCCGTGCGAAACGGCCCATCGTTCGGATATCTGGTCAATGAACCGAACGGATTGTTCATCCCGATACCGGCGGTGAAGTTCCCGAGTGCCGACAGGCCGAGGTCCTTGAGATTCGCGACCAGGTACACGTGGCCGGGAGGGGGCCAGGCCACGCTTCCGTTGCGATCGCCTGTCACTTGTGCGCCGGTGGGACTCGTGAACTGGGTGGTGCCCCCGATCAGCGTGGTTCCGAACAGGGTTTGGAATCCATGCAATTGTGTCATGCCGGCGGGGTTGTAATGAAGCGCGGAAGGGTCATCGGCCTGGGCGACGAAGGCGTTTCCCATGGCGGCGGCGGCGGCGGACTGGCCCTGGAGCCGTGGCGTTTGTGCGTTGGCGGAAGCGGCAGCGAGGACGAATCCGGCGGCCGAACACAACAGGCAGAGAAGCAGGGCGCGGCGGAATCGCTGAGCGAGAGGCATGGGGTTACCGTCCTATCGGAGACTCGGATTGACCGGAGCCGATGACGAACCAACGATCGACGATTTGCCGCAGCCTGGTTCCATCGAAGGGCTTCAGGAGGTAATCTTGAGCGCCGGATTCCACTGCCGCCATGGCGCGATCCAGCGCCTCCACGGCCGTCATCATGACCACCGGCAACGTGGGGTGAGTGGGACGCAACTGTCGCAGGACTTCAAACCCGTCCAATTCCGGCAGGGCGATATCAAGCAACACTCCATCGACCGTCGTCTCCGCCAGCATCCGTAATGCGGCGCGACCGTCCGCCGCGGTGCAGACATGAACGCCTTCCGCCTCCAGGCGATCCCGCAGCAGGTCACAAATGTCAGGATCGTCGTCGACGACCAACACCGTGCGGCGAACGGCGGGCAACTGGCCGGCGGGAGATGGTTCGCGCGAATGCAGGGGAAGGGTGAAGGTAAACTCCGTTCCCTGATCCACCTCGCTACGAACCGTGATACTGCCGCCGTGTAGATCGACTAAGTCTTTGACGATCGCCAACCCGAGTCCCAATCCCTTGGTTTGGCTTCGCTCTTCTTGCTGCACGCGGAAGAACGGATCAAAGAGTTTGGGAAGCGCATCCGGGGGGATGCCTTGGCCGTTATCACGGATGACGATACGAGCCATGTCGTGCGTATCGACCGAAAGCTCCACCGAGACCTGTCCCCCGTCAGGAGTGTACTTGATAGCATTATCCAATAAATTCGTCAAAATCTGGCTGAGCCGGTCCTGATCCGCCCACACCAGCAGTTCGGGATCCGGACTGTGAAGTCCGATATTGAGGTGCTTGGTGATGGCGAGCGGCAGGAGTTGTTCGATGACGTCGCTCACGATCGTCGGAAGGCACACCTGTTCGAAAGAGAGCACGAGTTTACCGGCCTCGACACGCGAGAGGTCCAGGAGGTCGGTGATCATGCGGGCAAGTCTGGTGCCGTTGGCTTTGATGCGGGTGAGGTACTGTTCCTGCTTCATGTTGAGGGAGCCGACGAGTCCCTCGAGCATATTGTCCGCGAAGCCGACGATGCTGGTGAGGGGCGTTCGAAGCTCGTGGGACACGTGGGCAAGAAATTTCGATTTGAGCCGATCCATCTGCTTGAGTTGCGCGTTGGCGGCTTCCAACTCCGCCGTACGCTCGCGTACGCGGGCCTCCAGGCCGGCATTCAACGATTCGATTTCCCGATACGCCTGGGCATTGTCCAGCGCGATGGCGACCTGGCTGGCGAGGGTGACCAGGACATCGAGATCGTCTTGGGTCAGGGCTTGATTGTGCGTGCGGTCGACCGAGAGAGAGCCGATGACGGCATCTTGTGTCTTGAGTGGAACGGTAATGAACGATTTTACATTCACCATCGCGATCAATTTTTGATCGAAGGGGTGCAGCCGGTCCCAGATTTCGTGAATGTTGTTCGTCAGCACGGGCTCGCCACGTAGGAACACGGTCCCCTCCACACTGTTGGGGTCGGAGACGGGCACTTCCTGCGTACGCAAAAAATCCGCGACCTCCTGCGGCATGCCGCGCACTCGAAAGTCGTGCGACACGTTCCTCGTGCGATCGAACTGCGTGATCATGGCGCGATCGTAGTGCAATTCACGGACGATCGTCTCTAAAACATTGGTCAGCAGCTCTTCCCGATCGAAGGTCGAACTGAACAACAGTCCTGCACGGTGAAGTGTCGTCAGGTCATTGATTTTTCGTCGTAAGGTGACGGCGGTACTCTGTTGTTCGAGGTAGGCCTCGCGCAATTCCTCATGCCGCGCATCGACGACCTGCTCCTGATCCTTGATCAACCGTTGCAGCGGTTTGGCGGCTTGTCGCATGTGATTGGTGATCATCCACCACAACAGCGACGCTGGAATAGCCGCGAGCCCCAGCGCTTCCACCGTCGGCACGTCAGGCTGGCGAAGATGCAGGTAGGTGAATGTGCCTCCTGCGACGAGCATCCACATGGCGAGCGGCACGGAACTACGGACTTGCGGCGTCCATGTGAATTCCCATTCGCAATAGGGATCGCCGTTGGCGGTGCAGGAGAGGTCCCTGACCGTGGCGGCCGGTGTGCCGTGCATTTGCGTCTGCACCCGCGCGATACTGCTCTTGCAGGAGAGGCAGATTACATCCACGCACCGCTTCCGGTAGGGACCGAATTGCACAAGGGCCCGATCGGTGAAGGTCATGCGGAGGACCGCCGAACGTCTGGTCACCCGGCCGACCTCGAACTCCAACACACCCCGGACGTACTTGCTGCCGAAATAGGGCCACATTTTGTAGAGCTGTGGGGTCGAAAACGGACGACAGAGGATTTGAATCAAGGGGGGGACTTTCCTGTTCGTTCCCACGTTGACGTGAAATTGAGGATCCCCGGACAATTGTTCGCAGAACTCTCTGAGGTAACAGACGAATTCGTAGGAGTAACTATTCCAGATATTGCGAAGCGAGTCGGGGGTGACATGGTAGGTGCGGTCCGGAAGGCGGGCGTTGAGCAATCGGCACAGTTCATCCAGAGCCTGAGTGGCGGCGGCTTTCCCGGCGGTGCGACTCAGATAGTCGCACATGTAGTCCACATTCGATTGAACGATGACCCCGCTGATGTCGCAGATCTTTTCGCCTTGGTCGTTGAGGCCGAAGGGGCGAAACTCCATGAACGGTCGTTCGAGAATGGAGTGTTCTTTGGAGAGAAGGTCGGTCATACGGAAGCCGCCCGATTCGGTCGATGCCGCGTGACAGAGGAGTGCCCCGGCGGCCAGATCATAACGTACCTGTGCTCGGGAGGCGAGGCCCTCCGTGCAGCGTCGCGTCTGTCGGTGCGCGCCTGGTCACCCGGCTGTGATCCGTTATTCAAGATCCCGGCAGGCCGGGGCATCATGTATGACCAAACGGTCTAGGTCACAGGTCTTCAAGTATTCGACGATGGCCCAACGATCAGCGATCGGTATCTCACAGCCTAATACACCGGCGCCCGCCACCACAGACCCACAATCAGACCCTTTGAACTCATGCCCTTCCATGCTGTTTCCCGGAAGGTGAGTTCTAAATTCAAATCCTACCAATGGATCGCGGAAGGTCGGAGAATCGTTGCATTCCGAGACGACGAACCCGACCTTCACCGGATCGAACTCCATGTTCGGACTGAGATAGAAGCAGGCCGGCCGTTCCTTAACCGGAGAGAGCAATGCGTAGAGGTTGGGAACGGACCCATTGTGTAGGAATGGAGCGGTTGCCCAGACGGCGAGATGCGGGCGCGCGATGTATTGCGCCTTGTCACGCCATGTGTTGGTGAGATGCTGGTACTCAGGGTCGCTCCCCGCGCCGTTGAGGGTCATCAATTCCGTGGTGACCAACTGGGAGGCGTCTTTTGCCGATAATCGGCCCAACCCAAGACGTTCGAGGTCAACGGTACGTCGGGAAAAATTCTCCAGATACAGGCTGTCCGTGCCGACCTCTTTCTGGGGGATCATCGTGACGTGCAGGCTTGGGCCGTTTGGGTTCGGCGAATCGAGCTTCGTGGCGACATGGCAATGGTCGCAGAGATTCGGAAGGCCCTTCAGCTTGTTGCCGTGATAGAGATCTTTCCCTCTTGCAGCCAACTCTCGATTGATCGGAGGGAAGCTCTTCGGCCACCTTGGTGGGTGCAGCCGTTTCGCAAGCCCCTCCAATGTTTTCAACGAGGCCACATCAATAGACGACCGAAAGATCTCCTTCTTTTCTGAAGGAGGCTGCGGAGAGGTTCTTGCCCAAGAGAAGAGTGCGGCGTTCACCCCAATGACTTGGGCGATATTTCTGGCGAGCGGATGTTGAATGGAGCCGGCCCACTGCACCCAATCATATTCCCATACTCCCCAGAGCGGCGGAATACTCACCGGTGCATTGGCAGGCCTGAGGTTGTCCGGATTGAGCGGCGAGAAGACCGTATTGCCGCCACGACCGAGCGCATCGAACCGTCCCGGGCCCCACAGTGCGGGTGAGGCATCTCTTCCCCCTCTAGCGACGAGATCCTTCATGACCTGTGAGAATTGGCCGGCTAAGGTAGCGATATTCTCTTGAGTTACCGCCTGTCCACGGCGTTGCAGTACACGAGCTGCAAAGGCCTGGAATTTGTCGGGGGCTTTCAACTCTCCAAGACTCTCCAGGAGTACTTGTAGGAACCGCTGGTTGTATTGGAGGGACGGACCCCCTTCGATACGAATCGGGTTGCCTTGGTAGGTGAACTGAGTCGTGTGGCAGAACGCACAGGTCAACCCGACAGTCGGCTCCGGGACGTTCGGCCCCTCGGTCTTCGTAAATCCGATTGGAAGTCTGTCGGGATGGGTCTGGTCGGGGATGATGCCGGTTCGGGCGAAGCTGTTCTTGAGTGGCTCGTCCTCCAGGACGACAAACCAATCATAAGGGAGCAGCTGGGTGCCGGCGGACGTATGGTACCACTGTTGCCGGTCCTGCTCCGTCCATCCTTGAGTGTCGGATGAACCGACTGTGTGGGGAGGGGGCAGATCAATCGCCTGGCAATGTACGGTCGAGAGTGCAAACAGCAGCCCGGCAAGTACCACGATACGTTGGGAGTAGAAAGGCATGGTCCATCTCCTCATGGTGGGCGAGATTATCTGAACGGGTAGTGCATGATTGATCCAGAGGTTGGTCAACCTGACGCGCATGCATCATTCATTCGCTGATTGCGACGGCACTGATGGAGGCAAGCGCCGCACTCACTCAGGTGCTGAGAAGCAACTCATATGCCATAAGCGCGGGAAGGGTACCTGGATCGGTACACGAAAGCCATTTATTTTTTGAGCGCGATGCGTGGCTGGTGGCAGGTTTGAAACCCGTCTCGTCCGGTATGGAAAGGGAAGAGCGGGTCAAGCGCATGGGGTATCTGAAGAGATACAGCGCAGTTGATGAAAACGATATGCGGAAGAAGTGAACTTGCTACTGGTGGAGATGTTTCATGGCAGCGGCGCAGAGGATGATGAAGAAGCCCATCCAGAGCGCGGCGCGTTGAAACGGAATCGATTCGTAGTTTTCGCCTTCCTCTTCCTCGTCCTGATCCGACTTGAAAATGACGGTGTAGAGAAACAGCGTGAGCAGGCACAAGACCAGAATCAGCTTGATGCAGAAAATCCAGAGGTACTTGGGATGGTTCTGCATGCCCTGACCGGTCTGCGAGACGAAGATCTGATTGACGTAGTGGAGGTTGATGCCGCCCGTGAACAGCAGGACGACCAACAGGATCCCCGCCACCCGCTTGTAATGCTTGTAAAAGGCGTCGGTGATCGGGCGGACATATTCCTTGGGTAGGGCGGCTTCTCGAAGCCCCGGCTTGACGGCCATCACGATGAACGCGAGGCCGCCGATCCAGATCACAGCTGAGAGGAGATGGAGCCAGTGATTGACGATCGGAATCAGTTGATTCAGATCAAGGAAGATACTTTGTACGGAATCCATTTATAGATCGGTCAGGGGCGACCAGCGAATGTAGCTGGGGCTACCGTAGGTCCTGCGTGGCGCCCGGTTCCTAGTCCTTCCCTCGCATATCGAAATTGAAGACCGGCGCGTCGTTTCCAAATCGCTTTTTCCGCAGCTCTTCCATCAACTCAACGGTCACCATCGCGATTCCGGTTTCTCTCGCATGGCGCTCCACGCCCTTCTTGACCATGGCCCGCAGGAAATAGGGGATTCGGCTGAGTCGAAGCGCCGAGGCCTCGTCCCATGCAATATCGGTCTCTTCCGGAGTGTTGAAAGCGACCTTGATCTTGTCTCCGCCCTTGGGGGTGTATAGGCACCATTGGTCTTCATCGAGCCAGTCGCCGTGATCTACGTAGGGTCGAGCCCGACAGCCGCCGCAGATGTCCGTGTACTCGCAATCGCCGCATTTGCCCTTGAGTTGGGGGTAGCGGAAGGAATTGAACACATCCGAGCGTTCCCACAAATCGACAAAACTCGTCTCGCGAACATTTCCGGCCGATAGCGGCATGTAGGGACAGGGGGTCAGTTCCCCGTTCGGAGTGACTCGTGCGTAATTCGTCCCTGCCAGACAGCCTCCGCCCATATATCCGGTGGCTTTGGTCAGAGGGGAATTGGGATCTTTTTCGTAGGCCAGTCGCTTGAAATGCGGAGCGCAGCGGGCGCGTACCAGCATATCTTTGTACTGGTCCTGGCAATCCACAAGATAGCCAAGAACCTCTTCGTACTGTTGGGGTGTGATATCCGTCAGTTCTTCGCCGCGTCCGGTGCAGACCATGAAGAAAACGTTCAGGACCCGTGCGCCGAGGGTATGGGCCCATTCCACGACTGCAGGCAATTCCTGATAGTTCATGGGCTGCGCACTGAAGTGAACCTGGAACTGCAGACCATTGCGTTTGCAGGCCTCGATGCCGGCCAATGCGCTGGCAAAGGCACCGGGGACACCGCGGAACTGATCGTGCTTGTCCGGATCAAGCGAGTCGATGCTGATGCCGACGCCCATGACACCGATCTCGACCAGCGTTTTTGCCATGCGATCGTTGATCAACATGCCATTGGTGCCGAACACGACGATGAAGCCGAGCCCCACGGCATGTCGGGCGATGTCCAGGATGTCGGGACGCACCAGCGGTTCTCCGCCGGTGATCACCAGCAGGCATCCTTTGTTCACCTCGGCGATTTGATCGATGAGACGGAAGCATTCTTCCGTACTGAGCTCATCCGACCCGCCGCCGGCTTTGGTCGTAGCATCGAGATAGCAGTGATCACACTTGAGGTTGCAGCGCTTGGTGAGGTTCAGCGCGACCAGATAGGGTTTAAAGTCATCGACCGTGCGACCGTCGTTCGGCGCAGCCGAGGGGGAAGTCGGGGAGATGAACTTCGAGATTTGTTGCTGGAGAGACTCCAGCTTATCTCCGAGGAACGGGAAATTGAGAACCGGCAGTGACTTTCCCATCACCGGTTCGCCCCGGTTTTGCTGGAGGAGCCGGTCAGGTTGGCGATCATATCTTTCAGATTGCCGGTCTTCATGGCATCGGCCATGTAGCCCTTCGCCTGCTCGATTCCCTCAGTTGCCACTTCCAGGGTGATGACCGTCGTGCCGATTCTATCGGCATGTTTTTCGATCAGGGCCTTGGTGCATTCCCGCATAAACCCTTCCGGTGCGCGGTCCAAACGACCCTGAGCATCCGGCGTCCAGGTATAGGGCGACACGGTTTCCTGAGGAACCGGAGCCGGTTCTTCGCCATGGCCGTTCTTGGCATGAGCGTCGGCTCCGTTGGTTTCGGCTGCCGCAGGCGCCAGTTGAGGAGTGGTTCCCGTACCCTTGTTTGCAAAGATGGGCGTATAGTCTTCGGCTGCGGCCTCTTGAATCATCGGACCGGCATATTCCAGCGTAATTGTGGTCATGCCGAGCTTGCGGGCACTCTTTTCGATCTTGGCTTTGGCCCGGCGACGTTGGAACCCGGCCGGGACGGCGCGAATCGCTTCCTTCGCATCCTTGGTCCACTGCATCGGGACATCGTCGTAGGCGAGATCGGTCTCAAGCCCACCCTCGGCCTTGGCGGCCGCTTCGAAGATCGTCTTGTCGACTTGTTTAAAGCGATCCCCTTCGGCGCTGCACACCGGGCATTTCACCGGAGTGTCGCCCTTTCCGATATATCCGCACCCGTCGCAGACAAAGTAGTTCTGGCTCATGCGATCCAGATAGGCCTGGGTACCGGGGCTGTTGACCGGCTTTTCCTCGACCACTTGGGTCATCATGCCGCTCAAGGTGGAACCCATCAGGTCCTGTGCGACTGAATCGTCAGCCTGCATCTTGTCGCGATCGATTCCGGCGGCATCCAGATTTCCGCCCAACGCCCGCATCGCATCCATCGCTCCCTTGGGGAGAATATGTCCGACGGCAGAGTCGACGACCGTATTGCTGATAATCGTGTGGCCCTTCTCAATAGCGTACCGGTGAATGGCGGTCTTAGCCACTCCGCGGGCAAACACGGGAATCCGTTCCATCCGGCGCAGGGCTTCTTCGGTCCAGGCAATGGTGTATTCCGCCTGCGTATCGATCGGTGGCACATACTTCCGATTGGAGACCAGAATATTGCACGACGCGGCCCGAAGCAGGTTTTCCGTGTTGCTGCCGATATCCATGTCCTCGTCGCTGTGGACGCCGATGCGACCCACGATGAGGAGCCACGGATTTTCTTTCCGCACGTATTGAATGATCTTCTCGAAGGCCTTCCCGTCCAGGAGGGTCGTTTTCACATCGGTCTGCTCCGCCTGAGCGATTTCACGGGAGATATCCAGGTGCGACTGATAAATCTTTGCCAGTCCGCTGTCGATGACTTCCTCGTGGAGTTTTTCCTGCTCCTTGAAGCGGAAGACCTTGCCGGCCTCTTCGTTGAGGACGCCGGAAATGCTGTGAAACGCCGCATAGTGGAAGTAGGGATCGAAGGCGGAGATGGCTTCCACCGGCACATTAAAGGCTTTGCCCAGCGCCAAACCGGTCATAAGACCGCCGAAGGAGTACGGACTGCCGTCCACGGCCACGACGATCTTGCCGGTGCCTACCGGAGTCGGCTGCTTGATGATCAACATGTCGGAGTTTCGTACGCGTCGCAGGACCCGCTCGGTGTTGCTGCCGATCACGCTGTCTTTGACCGCTCCGACTCCCAAGGCTCCCATGATGACGAGATCATAGGCATTGGTATTGATGTCCTCCGCCAGCACTTTCCAGTTGCGACCTTCTAAGGAGCGGCGTTCGACAGGCAGGTTCGCCTCGTTACACTTTTTATCCACGTAATCGAGGTAGGAATCCGTGATGATCTGGAGTCCGCGGGTAATCAGCGAATCGTGGATCTGGCGCTGGCGGTCGAGTTCCTTCTCGTCGTGATATTCCTCGGGAAGGCCGGCCTCCATCTGCTTAAAACGCTTATCGTGCATCTTGGCGGCATAGACGTGGCTGCCCACAATCTTTGAACCGTAGGTTTTCGCCAATTCGACTCCAACGTCGACGGCTGTATTGGAATGGTCGGAATTATCGACCGGGATATAGATGGTCTTGTACATCGAAACGCCTCCTAGGCAAACACTCTATAGGGGGATGAGATCAGAGAACCGCCAAGAATTCAAACGGTTGAATGGAACTTTACCCCAAAAGAAGCGGCATGATAGCACCGTGTTCTCGGGGAATGCAAGCAAACCGAGGGTGTGCAAGGGCCTGTGAATAACGGCTAACTTATTGGACTCACAGCCGTCTTTTCCGTGGTGGCAGTCGTCGGCTGAGCCGGGCGACGCGAGCGCAGTATCTCCTCCAGGGTCAACAATGCGTCCCGTCCGGAGTTGTTT
>JACCEA010581712.1_pt1 | contig 21143 bp, 26 predicted proteins | sample 7449851 | NCBI WGS metagenome assembly JACCEA01 (sample SAMN15323453, study PRJNA562643) | freshwater metagenome | isolation source: river surface water | place: USA:Blue River Watershed | collected 2017-08-18 | reverse complement strand
TCAAGCAAGAATCAGGACATTTCCTCTTCACGATTCGGAAAACTGTCTTTATTCACCGGATGTAGTCAGTTTCGCTCGAAAAATTGGATTATATGGAGAAAATGAGAGTGACTCTGATTTTTCTTTTTCCGATACATATGATCCCGTAACTTTCAGTGGAGCACGTTTCTGCGAAGCGCGTGTCTGGTCTGTGTTTAGTTCTTTGATGGGAGAAGAATGGTCGAATGAGTATTTAAATTACGCCATGGGATATAACCTAACCAATCGGATGCCTCTTTTTGTGAAGCCTCCCAACAATATGAAGGTTTCGCTCAGTGCAACCATGCAATTCATGCGCAGTCACTTTGAAAATTCCGCACTGGATATGACCGGCACACAATTTAGTGATGTGGGTGCGACTCAAGCTAACCCTTATCGCGTTCATCCGTTGACTTGGAGCTCATTTGTTACCCCTGAAGGAGGAACAGCCCAGAGTCCACTTTCCTACCTCAATGAGCGCCCAATCGCCACTCCTCAAACTGGTTGGAATTTTGTCGCACAATCGCGCCGTTTTGTACCAAGAGAACTAGCTGGTCTACTTTGGTTTGGAGTTGATGATTCCAGCACAACAGTCCGCTTTCCTATTTATGGTTCTTCGACTAGAGTGCCCGAGTCATTTGCAGGCAAAGGCCCGCAAAACGGTGTAACCCCTCCCATGATGAAATTCAGTTTTGATTCGGCGTTTTATGTTTTCAACTTAGTTGCCAACTGGGCTTATTCTAGATGGGATTTAATTTACCCAGATGTTTCAAAGGCAATTAATGTAATTGAATCTCAGTTTATGACTGAAGTTAAGGAAGTTGATCAAAAGGCTATCAATTTACTTAATTCGGAGGGATCCTCTGCAGCTGTTGAATACGTTACCTCCTATGGGGTTAATACTGGAAACAAATTGGTAAAAGACTGGTTAAATTTTTTTGGTGATCTATTTGTGAAGTACCGTGATGGGTATGTCATAACTGCAAACTCTGCAGACACGGCATGTGGATGCACCTCCAAGAGTGCATACTATCCTCAGCAATGGTATGACCGCATTGTGAAGGATACTGGAGGTCACTATTATGTATTGCCGGATGATATGCTGAAAAATGACCGAAAGAAGAAAGTTATTGACAAGAAGAATTTGAAAGGCATGCGATAGGTGTGAAATTGCAATAATTTGCTATTATCTGTATTGTTACAATTGTATATTGAAGAATTTCTTCATGTACACATAATTATATTAGTGGGACTCTTCTCACTTATTAAACCATAAGTCATCACCGTAACTTATTTTTTTCTTTATGCTTATCAAGTGGGTCAATTTATTTCAAATTCTACCCAGAATTCAGGAAGTCATCGTTGGCAAATTATCTTGTACTGTTGGTTTTAGTTCATAAAGTATTCGAGTTTTGGCGTACAGTATGTTGCGAGGAGTTCTGCTGTTTGTCCAATGGAATATATTGTGCGGCATTGTTAAGGGGCCCCTAAGCAGCCAGCTGCTGCCTGCTCTGCTCTGCTGCTGTGACCTCGTCGCTCTGTGTGCTCTGCGGCTGTAAACTACCTTTTCCATTTAAAAAATTAATGAAAATTGCTCAACTCCTGCGACGAAGATGAAAGTCATTGCACCGTTCCCATCTCTGGCACTGGTATGGTTCATATTTTGCAACATAATGTATGGAGCATTTTGCACTGGAACTTCCATCATGCAAAGATTGTCCTCTCCCTCCGGCTCATACGGAATTCCCTACAAGGTACTCGCAAAAAGTCGAATATACCAGGATGAAGTCGATGATCCAGATGAAACATCCACTGATGACGATCGAAATTCATCAGCATTGCAATGGCTGATTACGAACAGGATGAAATTGGTTTTGATGAAAGATCTCGGATATACGGAATCTGAAATTGACCAAATGGAACCTCAGGTTGGTGTACGAGCGATTTTCAATTACCATCATCTGAATTTTTCAATTTATGTGCAGATTGCGGCTGTAGTGATCGAAAGAAAATTGCGACGGCCCTTAAAAGGCATGCCTGAATCGTGGAGGAAACATAACCCAAATACATTTTTGATAGTGGCTCGAACGATAAGGAAGAATCTTGTCTGTCGCACACTGGGAGTGGTTAGGTTTGCAAGGAGTAATTGGAAATATGTTATTCCAGCTTTGATAATTTCATCGAGCATTGTATCTCAAAAGAGGCTCATTATGTCTGTGATTTATAGTATGTGGCCAAGACCACCATGTGATAGTGACATCGCAGTTCCAGAAGCTCGTGATCAGTTTCCTGTTAAAAATATTGGTTTTCATGGAGGTTCACTGTTTTCTCGTTGGTCCAAGACACCCATGATGAGGAGCAATTCATACTCTCAGTCGCCGTCGGTTGGTCCGGCTCGGGTTGATATCGTGGCCCTCAGCAAATTACAATCCCGCTAGAATAGTATCAAGTAGGGTATGGACTTATTAATTACGACAATGGAATGATTAATATAACCATATACAAATGAAATGACCTATGTCATTCAGCGACGGTGAGACCAGCTTCTTGCACTTTGCGGCCGGCCAGAATTCGAATTATTTTGAGTTAACCCCCCTATACTGCCTTGCACAACGGAGCGGGTAGACTCTATTCATAGAAATCCATCTCAATTTGAATACCAACACTGATATTTCTAGTTAGAAAATATTACCTGACGAGGGTGGTGGTGCTGCGTTGCTTGTTCCCCAATATTCTTCGCTGACGTTTCTGGCGGACCGTATGCGGCCGATCATGCCACCATTAGATTTGGCCATATCACCGTTCCCAGAACTTTTGGCGGCAAAATCTTTTAGAACCTGCTTTTCATATTTTTGAACAATTAAAGGGTCTTCACCGAGCATCCATGTCCTCCGAAGCACCAATTCCATGTAGTCGTCATCATTCGTTGCTGCTACCAAATTGTGAAAGTAAGTGACAAACTCGTCACGTGTGACTTTGCCAACTTCAACGGCCCCGACATCAAAGCTATCTAAAAATTCTTGCATTACAGAATCTGCATTGCGAATTCCTGCAATAACATCAGGATGGCGATCAACAGCAAAGTTCGAAACAAGTTGCTGAGGAGTGATGTTGCCGTTTCCAACGGTGTCAATCTTGTCGAATGCACGATGAATTAAAACCAATAATTTGGGGTTAATTGGTCCCTGTTTAGGGAAACGGTGATAACAAATTTAGCATGCCAAGCACATGTACTTACTCGGAGACTTAAAAGTAATTCTGTATAATCAATTGATCCCGATCCGTCGCGATCTATCATTTAAGAAATAATTAGTTGCAGATAGTGTACGACGTACGTAGACTTACCTAGGAAAGTGAACAACGATTGAAGTTGATCCTGCGAAAATGCAATATTTGCATTTGCCAACGAATTTTTAAATTCGGCATAGTCTAATGATTTGCTACCATCAGCATCCATTTCGATAAATTTTCGTTGAAGATCAATAATGCCTATGCGACCTTTTGCCAATAATTGAACGCGTAAAACATCCAGTAAAGTATTGCCGACAATTGAATCTGCCGCCTTCTGCTCATTTACTCTCTTGTTTTTTGCCAATTGTTCTATAACACCATTTGTAAGCTTCGTTACATCCGTTCTTATTGAGTTGGAATTAGCAGACGCATATTCAACTTTTCCGCTCCCACCAATCATAGGCTTCGGAGTTAATCTGTTGGAAGTAGCGGAGTGAGGTCTGCGAACAATTGGTGGTGCCCTCAACACGTTTGGTTGATTCACAGCATTAGCTACTTCCAACTTCGAGGTTTCTCCAGTGGTTGCAACAATTTCAACTCCATTGATATTAACAACTTTTATGACTTTACCATTTACAGCATAAACATTTTCAACTCCTTGACTACGAAGTCTGGTGTAGATTTTAGCCAAATCATCTTTTTTGATGCCCAAGTCATTTTCTAAAGTAATTGTTGCTTCTTTTCCATTCATAAATGTAACTAATACTTTCATGTTTGAGGAAGAAGCTGCTTGACCCTCTCCACCATTCAGATGCCAAGCATTGCGAATCATCAATTCAAAATAGTCATCATTATCAATAGAAGCTCCAAGGTTGGTGTAGTAGTTGACAAATTCTTCTTTGGTAACTTTCCCATCTTTTACACCACCAACATCGAAAGTATCTAAAAACTCTTTTAGTACTTGATTCGCTGATTTCCGCTTAGCCAAAACTTCGGGATGTTTTGATGGATCGTACATTGTTGCAATTTCACTGGCATCAACAATACCACTTTCATCTTTGTCTAATACAAGAAATGCCATATTCACGAGTGTAAGACGCCGATCATTTAATGGATCTCGTACACCCTGTATAAATTCATTGAAATCAATGGCTCCGCTATCATCTCTATCAAAGTACTTGAACAATATTCTCATATCACCTTCAGTTAAATCCATCTTTAACTCTCTTAATGCTTTCTTAAACTCAGCCAAGTTGAGAGATTTGTTTCCATCATCATCCATAATACGGAATCGTCGTTGTAAAGCAACGAAACCCCCAGATCCTCTGCATGCCATTTCTTTCTTTATTTTGGAAATTATCAGTTTCAACCCCGCCGATGGCTCTGCTGCTATTGGTACTGAGTCATTCACTGTTGACCGCGGTATAGGCTTTCGAGCAGTATTTTGCACGGAAGTAGACCGCTTCATGAATGGTTGCGTAGAGTTATCCACTACGTTATCATTTGGCGATACACTGATAACGTTGAGTCCTTGCGCTTGCAAACGACTGATAATTGCAGATCTATCGTTTGGGTTGAGTCCCAAGTCATTATTAACCTCGACAATTCGTTGGCTTCCATCGGCAAAAGTTGCAAGCACACGCATATTAGCAGAATTTGCTGCAGCTCCTTCGCCACCGCTAATATGCCAAGCATTTCGAATCATCAATTCAAAGTAGTCATCTGACGGGATGGAAGCGCTTATAGAAGAATAATAGCGCTCGAATTCTTGAAGTGTAACTTTTCCATCTTTTGTACCTCCCACATCGAAGCCATCCAAAAACTCAAGAAGTACTTGGTCAGAAGTTTTTTTGCCAGACAATACATCTGGGTGCCTAGAACAATTGTAGGCCAAAGCAATATCATCCAATGTAATTTCTCCGCTTTTATCTTTATCCAAAATGTCAAAAGCTTGTTGTACTAGTCGCTTCCTTTTATGATTGAGCTTACCCTATGCGAGTGATCATCAGGTGCAACAATGAATTGATTAAAATAAGATATTACCGCAATAGTAGTCAAAAAGTCATTATAAGATATTGATCCAATATTGGAAGCATCAAACCTCTTAAAGAGGATGATTAGTTCCGCATCATTCAAAGTCATTCCAATATCTCTCATCGCTTTTTTGAACTCTTGAAAAGACAAATTATTGGAGCTATCATCATCAGCTATCTTGAACATTCTACCCAGTCCTATGATTCCTCGAGCACCTCTAGCTGCAAGTTGCGCTTTCAATTTTGCCATTATTGGGTCATCTTCCACTTCTGCAGTGACTGAAGTTGAATTGTGTTGATCCTTATACCTCATATCTGCCACCCAAGTTCCATAGTTGCCAATTTGCTCTCCAGTTATAGGTGATATGAATAATTCAGCATCAAACTCTTTATGAGGTTTTTTTCGGGTAGATGATTTCTTTTCCATTTCCATTCCATTCTGCATCTGTTGAGTCACCGTCACGAATGGATCTCCATCTGGAGGAACTCCGCCAATCAAAGAATTGTTGCAGTTCGATATTTGTGGGCCACTCATCCTTTTACTGGGAAAATATGAATTTTCAGCATCCATCGTAGGTTCGTGAATCATTTTACCGACAGTTGAATTCATGTGCGAATTATACTTATATCGATGACCAAAACTATCAGCACTGTGAGGTTTATTCTGATTATAGGAGGGATCAAGGTGAAGATTTTCCTCAGTCTCGGGAAGACTCATATGAGAAGGCAATAATGGAGCCTTATAATAATAAATTGCAATAATGATCATTATGAAAACTATTCATTCAAATCAAATTTGATCTTACTGTTTCGTTTGCACAGGGCGGTCCAATCTGAGGTAAAGTTGTCAATGCTGTCAATGTCGCAACTTTTATCTGAAATATTAACCTACTTGTTTCTTATTGACAATGTTGTCAAGTCTTGAACCATTAAACTTCGACAACTTTGCAAGAAGCTGTAGTGATGGAACAGGGCGTTGGCCATATGATGGGTGTTTTGGGAGGTCTGCCCGTTGCATTCTATTCTCAACAATTTGTATTATTCCACTAGTTGTGCAAACAATCTATCGTATTTTTAAGTAATTTTTATTCACTCATAATTCTTTGGTCTTCTTCTCTATTTAAAAATGTAAATAAGAAGAATTGTGCTAGCAGCAAAATGGTCAGCGGAATAACGGTTGTTACAACAAAACAATTCGGGCAAATGATTCGGTTAGACATTCTCTAGCGCATATATGGATCAAATTGCTTGGCATTTTCATTTTCTTGTAGATTTTCCAGTTCCCATTTATCATCCGGTGCAACCTGAACCATTTTGCCAGATCACTTCTACTCATCGTTATCTCCCAATTATTAGTTTGCCGAAAATGTCGATCAATGCCAACCTATCAATCGAGCTAACATCAAGGGCGATTGAAGCGACTCCGGACAACTACTACAATTACTACCACCAGGTCTTGTTGTTTCAACACGAACCCATTCGAAGAGAGCTTGAACGTGGCCTGCGAGGTTTAGAGGCAATTGATTTGTCAGTTCATCCATGGAAAGCAAAGTATGTTCATGTTTGGCTCGTGGAATTCTTTATTCCCATGATTTTGGACCATCACGATTCAGAAGAAAAACACATGGGTCCATTTTATACGCAAAGAGGTGTAAAGGTTCCAAATCACCTGAGTGGATCTCATTCAAAATTGGTCAACGCTTTGGAGAGGATAGGTGGTTTGTCAGAAACCTTCTCTAACTCTCCTTGTCAAGAAAATCTCACTATTTTGAAGACTGCGTATTTCGATATGCATGAATTGATGAAACAACATCTTGAAGAAGAGGAGCGATTTTGGCCCGATGCCGTCAAACAAATTGGTGAGGAGGAATATTCGGTGTTTTTCAAAGAAATGCATACGGATATGAAAAATCAGCCAAGCGGTCACATGTTTTTAATGTCTGCCTTAGATTCAATGGGTTATGAGTTTGATGGATTTTCCCATGTTGCTGGTGATACTCGTTGGTGCGGAGATAAACTATTGGAAGATTTAATTATTAACAAAGTACCCTATTTTGTTAGAACTTGGATATTCCCACCTATTAATCGTAAATACCAGCATTACAAATCCATCATGTGTCATGTGAGTAATGGATTGGAAGATAGCATTCCGTTGAAGTACGAAGAAGGATCATATTGCTCTGTGTGTTGAATGGTTGTGGTTATGTAATTAATGAATTATGTATATCCCATACCTATTATTATTTGTGTTTATCAGAATCGGATAGTGTGAGGTGCTCACACGACTTCTGACGGGGACTAACTAACAACCTCTTATTCAGAGGGCCAACTAATATGTACGATAAGTCGATGAACACCCATTAGATGATCGCGACGCTTTATTGCTCAGCGTTTAACGTTAAGGTCTTTATATTGTCTTCTGCGAACAGATCTTTCGGGTTCCATTGGGGGATCGGGATCAACAGTTTTCTCATGTCTCTGATTGCTATCTTGGGGGCTTGTTTTCTCATGTCTCTGATTGCTCTTGTCGTTTGCTTTGCGTATTGTACTTACCACTGCGGCTGCTTGTCGAAATTGGTCAACAAATTTAAGACAGTGGAAAAGATAAATATGCGATTTTCCGACCGCTTAAGGCGGGACTTGAAACTTTTACTTTTTAACCCTACAATAGGGTTAAATAGACCCGATGACTGATATATAAGAAAAGTATTGTAGCAAGCTCCTAAGGTGGCCTTCGACTTTCCGACCGATAAATCATCATTCGCCATTCACATCATTCACAGGTTCTCTAGACAGCCACTAACTGTCTACGACCTTAAATCTTGAGAAGAACTTAGATCGATTAGAGCTTGAGCAATATTTTACCTAAATTTGTTAGTTTGTTAGTCCTTTAATTAATGAATTCTTGCCCCACCATTGCTATCTATGCATTTTATAATAGTCCCGAAATTTTGAACTATATGGTATTGTATAATGAGAAGATTAGAAAGTCGAGAAAGTATCATCATCGAGGACATTCCTCGCAAACACCCATTATATCCTGTTGAGGACAGAACACGCAATCAATTGTGTGAAAAGCTGCTGGATGTGATCAAAGATAGTGTTGTGACCTTTAGACCTAGCAAATCTCTGAGCTGCTTACAATCTATTCAATCTCCATCTGAGAGTTGCAATATTTTCCCACATCCTTCTAAGCAAGATGCTATAAATTTGAGAGAGCCATCAGCGGAAATCGACATAGTTATTTCGGGTGGTGGTTTGAAGGGGTATTTCATGACGGGTTGTTCTCATATTTTGCTGCACGAATTAACAAAGCAGAATATACGAATATCCAGAGTAGCTGGGGCTTCTGCCGGAGCTTGGGTGGGCTTGTTTATGCTTACGAATTTCGGGACAGAAAATTGGCTCGAGACATACTATAAATGTAAGGAGCGTTCGGGTATGTTTATGCATGATGCCTATGATGACATTTGGCCATGGGTAAATAGTTGTATGCCGGATAATGCGTGGGAATTATGTTCCGGTCGCTTATTTATTTCAATAACAGAAGTTACTTGTTTTGGATTCAAGAATCATATTATTTCAGAATTCTCATCTAACCGTGACTTATTTGATGCATGTCTTGCTAGTTCAACAGTTCCTTTCATATCATTGCGTACTGCATTCAGAAAGTACAGAGATATGTGGGTCCTTGATGGTGGAATCACCAATAACACTCCAGTGTTTACTGATAATCTCCATCGGCAGCTTGTTTTTCGCCTCTCGGATGTGTTTTACCCTGGAAAATTGTTGATAAACCCAAACGGTAAATCTGTTATTTGGTAAAATATATTCATTATCTTCTAATCTATGTCTTGTAACATAGACTATTGTATAGAGTCTCTCGTTGTTCGTGGTGCTATCTTAATGTCTAGATTTTTGCAAGGACAAGAAGTTGATTCATTTGCATGGGTGTATCCCCAACAAGGTAATGAACAAATGGTTACCGCCCCGCAAATGGTATCACACCCATTGCAATGCACTTTGTTTGCTGGTATAGTAATTTTAGGGGGATCCTTCTTGTATGGTATGTTTCGCTATCATGATTTTAGAAGCAATGATTTTCTGTCTTCGCTGAAGGTGTTCCAAAGACAATGATCCGGATATTTTATGAAACATAATGCTTCTCCTTTAATACTTCTATGAATACAAAGAATGCAATCAATATCTTACTACATAGAAAATTTTTTTAAATCTACTAAATGTCGCATAGTCGGTCTACCATGTGGACAATTCCAAGGTTGATCGATTGATTCCAACTGGGTGACGATATTTCTCATTTCATGCGTATTCAAGGCAGTTCCAATCATTACTGCACTGCGACATGCCCGTGATGCAAACATGGCCATCAACTTTGGTAGTATATGCACTCTTGGTCTGTTTGCATTACATTGAATGTCAGGAACAAGTGAGTCATTATTTACCACTAGGTATTTCTTTGTTTCTTTGCTGTCAAAATAGCTCTCTCCATAACCATCACTTAGTATGGAAGCTAATTCGCAAACATCATTTGGTCCAAAGTGAATACTTTTGCTAAAAGGAATGCTAACGAGCTTGACTCTTTTCCCTGAAGGAGCGTCTTCATCAATCTCCAAGTGGAAACCATTCCTTTCAAATATATCGATATGTTGCACAATCATTGCTTCTTGGGACGAAGTAGCGGAAACCATTAAGGGCGCCAATAGGGGTTGTTGGTGTAATTTGGTGGTTCTTTGTAGCGTTTCAAACCTGCAAATAGAAAATGATCAAAACCGAAAATGAATCCCTCGAATATAAGAAAGTATAATGTTTGGTCTTAGTCCTTACTTGAATTTTTCATCGCAGGCATGTTGATCCAAAATGTACAATTCTTCATCTACCTCTGCTATTATGAATCCAAGGTTGAACTGTCCAATCACCTTCATTCGACCAAAATCCTGGAAAAGAAAGATTCAAAATAAAGTATTATCAACGGAAATATGAATGAACTACTCACTGATTTAGATAAAGTCTTGAAGTGCTCTGCATCAAACTTGGAGTCAAACGTTTCGAATTTTCCCATGTGATCAAATTCCGCCGATTTCGATGAATCCATTCTATCTATGTTTGCTATATTATCAGAAATACCGTGTAGCAACTCCAATTTGCGCTTTCTACCAATAAAGTAAGAATCGCTCATTTTAATGGTGTTGATCTTATTCTTCCATAAAATTTGCTGACCATCAACTACTTCGCTGATTCCGCTACTGTTTGTCACTTCATCTCTAAAATGATCACAGGGATCATCTACTTTATTCTTATCAACCTCATTCATAGTTGCAGAATCGGATGAATAGCTTTCCGAGGGCATCCCAACAGGTTGTAAATCACAAGTTTCAGAATCATTGACCAAATCGAATCTTTCTTTTTCCAACGGTGAAATCCAAATAACATCTCCTTTAATTTTGTCTATTCGCAAGGAGGGTGACGAATGTGGTGCATTGCTCGAACAAATACTTAACTCTTTTGGGTACTTTAACATTGCATTATTATTCATTTCAGGCATCCCGACCGTGTGGATTATTTCACCTAACACTGGCTCATCGTTGACAGTGGTTGATGCTACAAACGGACCATCAGAATGATTTGTAGCATTCTTAAATGATTCGTCTTTGTCAACAGCAGAAACCAAAAAGGAACTGATAGGTACAGGCTTTCCGATAGAAAAAGTATGTCTGGAAGGAGAATAAAGCTGATCAACAACTTCCTTCAATTTGTCGATAATCACAAATTCGTGTCGAATAACCACTTCTCGCTTGTCAGGGGCAAGATTGACGTCGAAATTACCCGCTGATACCTTGAGGTCAATTATAAAGGCTGGTTTATTTTTCATTTCATACTTTCTCCACACTTCATTTAAAGTTTTTGTCACTTTAGGCATATCCACTGGGCGACCATTACAAAATACAAATTGGCGATCATTGTCACTCCGTCCAACACCAACTCCAACTTTTGATATAAAACCTCTTACCGATGCGTTGAACTCAGAGGAAGTCACATTGTGGTCGACAAGCAGTTCTCCAAGATTTTCCTCTTCAGTCCTAACTTCGTCTATATGATATGTTTCTTCTATTTTATCATCTTCACGTATTTGCCCTGCACCATAACTCGCTGTTGCCAGTTTCACATTACTATCATCGATAGTGAATGAAAACTCTATCAAAGATGACAAAAATTTTGCTCCGAATAATGTACTGATATTTTCATCCAACTTAACACTCTGATGTGTCGCAAAAGCCACCTGCTTGATACCATTAGTAATATTACTAACTGACATCTTCACTCCAACAGAAAAAAGTGCATAAGCATGCAAAATCTTGAGTAATTTGGTGTATTGCTTCTTTATATTCCTATTTATCCGAAGTTAATACTTCAACGGAATATATGGACAAAACTACAAAAGAATCACCTGACAAATTCAGACCTTCGAACTGGTAGAGCATTAAACAATTTCTCGACAATAACAGTTGTGCCAGTGTTCCGAGGTGCAACAGTGCGACTCACTAGTCTTAAAAGTAAAGGTGCTGTATGAATTTGGTTGCAAACGATGTAATAATGACAAGTAATTTATATACCTGCCAAATTTGTCGAAAGTTAGCATTGATCCAGTAGTTTCATTTGCACGTTTCGTAGTTATGGTAAATTTTTCACTCAATTCACACAGGGCATTGAGGGCTTCTCCTCGGAACCCAAAGGAATCCACACTGAATAGATCTTCAAAGTTTCGCAACTTTGAGGTGTGATGCTTTAGAGCAATTCCTTCATAGTCCGCAGGGTCTATCCCTCTTCCATTATCACTGACTTCAATTGAATCAGCACCCATACTTTTTAATTTGACTTCAATGAATGTTGCCTGGGCATCAAGAGCGTTTTCTACCATTTCTTTCACCGCATTGGCCAAATCCACCACAACCTGACTACTGCATATTCGGTGTATGGATTCTTGATCTATTGCACGAATCATGGGGAAATGGTAAAGATATTTACCGTGCGGTTTAAGTTCAAATAATATGATAATATTGTGTTATATAGAACCCTGAGGCGCCGGTCCGAGGGTCCTGCGCACACGCACTGCCGCGCGCACAGCATGAGACAATAATAGAACCGCTCTGCGAGCTCCATAATAATATAATTTACAACAACCTCTCTGCGAGCTCCATAAATGTGGTACTTTACTTTGTTCATTGGTTGGTAGTTCTCGTCATAATGCCTTCGCGCCATTCCAAAAATAGTGGTGACAAACACCATTTCACTTATCACGAAAAGCACAAAGCTGGTAAGTGATCAGATGTGAGCGGGTCAAAAATGAAGTCAAATTTGTTGATTGCAGGGATGGGATCGATCAAGCAACGATTGGGTGCCGATTCACAGCTTCCATTTGGATATTGTGCTATTTCTATGTATCCTGCCGAAGATGCAGTGATTAGTCCAAGTGGACACTTGTACAGTCGTGAAAGCATCCTAGAGTACCTACTTAGCACGAGTAGGAAAATGAAGCGACAGCAACAACAATACGATGAGCAACAGTTTCGGTTAGAAATGGAGAGGAAGGAACAACAAAGAAAGGAAAAGGAAGAAGAGGAATTGCGGTTCCTTGCTGCAACTGATGTGATTGAAAAGGTGAAGAGGACGATTGACGAAGTGGAGCCAAGCAACAGTGAGTATTTCGAAAGTAGAAAAAAGCTAATTGATGACAGCGAAAGACAGAAAAATATAGAGGAACTGAAAAGGATATCTCCATGGGTTCCTCAATTTACTCCCGAAGCAAAAGAATCTACCATCGTAGAACCCCCTAAGCGTCCCCCAAGCCCTTTTAGTGGTAGACCACTTCGTGCTAAAGATCTTGTCTCTATCAATTTGGTGAAAGAATCGACGGGACCTGATGATAGGGTTCGTTTTATATGCCCGCTGAGCAGGTATGGTTATATTATTGCCATTATTTCTCTCAACTAATAGCCCTTCGCAATAGGAAAACAATAACGAATCAGAAAGTTGTCGTAATAAGGTCCACAGGAGCATATATGCTTGAGCAAGAAGCCAAGGAATTTGCTTATCCGACTCAAATATGCCCTCTGAGTGGAAAGAGATTTGCTATGGAAGATGTAGTGACTCTTGTGCAAGCATCTTCTGGCTTTTCTGCAACAGGACCAGTTGAAATTAGGGTTCATAGACCAACCCTGAACTGATGTTTAAACTCAATGAACTTAAAACAAATAATAGAATTATCATTTGGATTTTCGTATATCACATCCAATCATTATAACGAGTTTTCCTGCTTTCTTCTTGAAGGACGCACTCGTTCTGGCGCTATTTAATGTTAGCCTTTGACCTCCATATGACGCGCTGATCAATATATCACCTTCTAGATGTCTACCTTTCTCAAAACAATTCAAAGGAGACCTTATTTTCACTTCATTCGGTGAAACAAGAATATCTATTGCAGAAGCCCGGGCATTCACACTCAAATCCTCCAATATAACCTTAAGACTCCAGCCATGTCCACTGTCATCTTTGCCAAACTACAAACTCTGTTATATTAGCCAACAATTTGAATCGTACCAACTTACCATTGCGCCCACCCTTACAACATTTGGTGACGGATTGGTGATTATGATAGCCTCATCATCACTCAACTCAGTGCCTACCGTTGGGGCCTTCGGTGGGTGCGACGAAGTTTTTGCTTGATCTGTGACAGCTAGAGCTTTAGCAAGATCCTGTAACAGCATAGAAGCATGTTCATCTTCCTAATACAAGTTAAGAACAGTGATATAATAAGGAAGGTGTCTTACCCCCCATGGAAAATCCAAACTCAATGATGATCCAATATCACGATCAAAGCGTTGATATACATCCATAAACTTTTGATACTCCAATTTAGTTGGTGGTTTCTGAGCTTGTTGTACGGTATGTTTTTGATTTGCACCCTTAACTGTCGTATCCTCTTCAAACTACAAGTTTCCACGTGAATTGATGTTGAGAAAACAAAAGGAATCATACTTACTGAGACGGCATTCTTGGCTGCCTTGTAAATATCGTCGTTTGATGCAACACCAACTTCTTCGATCATTGGCTTTTTAGCAACTTCCTGGAATGGGAGTCTCGTTTCCGTTCCAGAAGAAAGAAGTTCGTCTTTCTCCTTTTCCAATTGCGTCAATAGGGATTTCGTACTAGAAAGGAATCCTTCTTTTTGCACATTATTTTTATTCTGACTTTTATTGTCATGCTTTTGTATCCTTTCATCAGGAGGTCGTATCATTTCTTCATCGATATAAAAAAGGACTGGAATATCCTTGTTTTCTCCGAGTCCTCCAATGTATTTACAGGTTTCGTTCTCTTTTACATTCTTTTTTTCAAACTTCAATTCAGTCTCCTGTTCCAGCCACTGTAAACCAAGCTCTATAATCTGCTGTTTAAAATACCGATGGTGGTTGGAATGGCTAATTACATTGGGACTAAATACAATATCCACCGCATTTCCGTCACTCAACTTCCGAACCTTGCCGATGATTAAAGGAATTTGTAAACCATCAGCCGTTTCCATATTGATATCCATCACTTTTCCGAATTTATCTTTGGGTTCTTCGATCAGAATACTGCTACAAAAGTTGACAAAAAGCTTTGGTGTAGCGAATTCATCGCGAATCTTCATCCCATCCCCACCGAATGAATGTGTTTCCACAGAAAATGCAGCTATGAAGAAAGTCACATAGTAGTTATCAGGTGACAAACTTCTTACCTTCAGGACGAAATGAGCGCTTCAAGTCGGAAGACTTGCCTTCACTCTCTTCCTTAGCCAATTGCATTTGATCAGAAACGAACCTTTGATATTCGATTGGGTTTTCCATTGACAAAGTGTTCAATTGGTTCCATATTTCACGGGCTTCGGGCTCTAGACCATCAAGGTCGATTCCCATTTGCTTTGCAAAGCGGTGAGCATCAGGAGGGAGGAAACCCTTTCCTTTCTTCGTATCTGTCATAATGTGAATTTGAGCAGAATTGAAATGATGATGGCGAATTCATATATTTTATCCCATAACTTTTTTTTGACATGCTTTACCCAATAATATCGCCCGGGAGCCTGCGGGAATGTGACGAAAAATCGCACAATATCATAACGTCTCATATCTGAAAAACGTCTTTTCCATTCTATAAGGTTTTGACTTAATTTTTTTGACTTTTTTTTGAAAATTGAAAAGTTGAAATTGAAAATTTTCGAACTTTTCTCCAACTTTGCCATCCTTGTTCACCAAAATGGTCTCACCAATCTCCACCATCTTTCGTTTCTGAATGAGAGATGCAGAATTCTACCTAGCCTTCAAATTTGAGTACCTCCTATGATGCCTGGGATTTTCTTTTGATGACCAAAAATTCATTTTTCCTCGATTTTCTTCATTTTGAACTTTTTGCGAGGTCTCCAACTTTCTATTTGTCTTGAAAGAAGGCCAGATCTTCAGTGGACCAATCATACTTTCTGTTTACTGTTCCAGAAAAAAATTTGGGAGCGATTGAAAAGAGGTATCACCGTCATTTCAGGCTCGAAGATAAGGGATCTTCTCAACTTTTCAAAAAAAGAAAAAGAAAAAAGCAAAACAAAAAAAAAAGTTGGAAAGTTTCGAAACGGTAATAAAACGACTTTTGGTTGTTTTTATGTTGAAACCGCGACTTATGGCTCTTTATATAGTTTTCGTCGCATTCCCGCAGGCTCCGGGTTGACCTTGATTAGGAATTTGGGAAACTGTCAACGCGCCCCCTTTTTTAATGCTGCTACGCACGCCCGTACATTTTGTATACGCACGCCCGACCTACCACGCAAAAAAAAATCGATATTGAGTGGCGGCCCATATAAAATTTTAGGTGAGTTGCCCGTATATGGTGGACATGTTTTTCCATAATAACTTTTCAAAGAACGCTTCAAGCTATAACTTAAGCACAGTATCTTAAAGGGCTTAATCTACTTAATTATCGACAACAATACTATCAATCACTTCCTGCATTTGGGTGTGAAAAATTGAACATACACGCAACATGGTATAATCTCTTTTAAATTTTTTCTATTCTGTAATGATGCATGACAAGCAAAAGTTTGTTGATGGATAGATAGATAAAACATAGAACTGCAAGAAAAAAATTATGCCCTCATCTAACTTCACTTCCTACGTTCAGAATTATCATTTTTTTACTAAAAATCATCAAAAAATGAGTACTCCAATCATGAACCTTTATATCTCGTCTACTATGTGTCGCTGAAAACCTTCATTTGGTTTACAAGTAACCTATCATACAATTGAAATAACTAAAACTCTATTTTATACAACTCGTTCATCTTCTGAAGAAAGTCCGATTGGTATTAGCACACATGCCTGTGATAAAGAGAATGTTAGAGTATATAATACTGGTGATGGAAGCTATGTCTTGGACAGCCTTTTGGTGAATTAACTACGATTCATAATATAAATCTTTTGAAGGTATCAACATCTCGCAATTCATATGTTGTGATTGACTTTGACCATCACCCAAAAAAATCGTTCAAAAATGTGGATGAGAGGGAAATTTTCTTTCGAAAGGCAATATTGTGTTATGAAACTGCGTTGCAAATGTGAATATCATATAAAAATCAAAGTCCAAGATGTGTTCTGCATGTTGGCATTCACACTTAACATAACTAACGCTTCGTTCGACAATGACAGGAGTTCATAGCAGGTGTCACGTTATGATAAAAATGGGTGTATGTCAGCCTATCTCAACCATTTGAAGCAGGATTTTCAAAAACCTTTCACGTGGTTGAAGGTAATTACTTGTGATGAGTTTCATCGACCAAAAATAATTGAAATAGAAGCTGTTGTTGAACCTCAAAGACACTTCGTTGAGCTGTGGACATCCAATTTGTTGAAATTGCTCTTCAAAGGATATTTTTCCACAAGAAAAGAACTTCGAGATCAAACACTCCTCTGGATGAAAGTTGAAGATTAGAGGTTTCCAAAATTGTAAATGAAAATCGTAAGTGAAAGATGGTGTTAAAAATATGATCGATCAAAAACTTTGAAAAATAAGTGAAGAATCCAATTTAGGTGGTGGCAACTCCAGATTAGGAATTTGTAGGGGCCGCCACTCATTGTAATAATGCTCGGATACAAATTAAATTGCAAATGTTGATGATTGAAGAAAGTATAAATTAGTAATATAATGCTTGCAACAGAGAATGATATTGATAGTTGCCAATTTCATGAATGGTATCCAATATTGCAAAAAGTGTCAATTAAAAGCAACATCATAGAAGTGGGTGATTATTTCAACACATACCTGGCACAAGATGGTTTGTTTATTCCAGGAGACTCTTCTGAGAATGGAAGCCCAGTGAGTGAAAACTTGATGTGGCTCAAAGGGGCCTTTGTCGATAGCATAAATAATTTGGGTGGTGCAGTATTTGTGAAATTAAATTGGAGTGCCCCGATTGATGCAACGTGGGTAAATAATAACAGTGCCAAATGTCAAAGTAGCGATGAAGTGTTTTGTTTGATCAAATCTTCAGACCGGATTATCTTCGACTTGGAGAAAATGTATAATCTGTGCATCCCCCCATCATCGAAGAGATCCCCAACAAAGCAATATATTGTTTTGAGAAAATGGGCAAATTTGACTCCTTCAATGGAATTTCGGCTCTTCATTTATAAAAATCGTCTGACTGGTGAGTTTATGATTTTGTTCTGATATAATTTACGTTATCAAATATTCAGGTATATGTCAGAGAGAATGTAGCACATATTTCCCATTTTTGAAAGGTCAAATGGAGTCAATACAGGACCGATTGCACGAATTTTATTCACATGAGATAAGAGGAAAGCTCTCGATGGAATCCTGTGAGTTTATTGATCTGTTAGGTGTGGTAGTACTAATTTTGTGTCGGCAGTTGTGTTGGACACATACATTGACAAGAAAGGAAGAACCTGGGTTATTGATGTGAATCCATTTGGCACCCCTACTTCGCCACTGATGTTTGAGTGGGAAGAATTTAGAGATGATGGAGATTTCTTCGAATTCAGAATCGTAGAAAACGAGTCGGACACCTACAAAAGAGTCTTAGGCTCAAGTCGCGGACCAGTGGACATTCATATGGCAGAGGACTTTACGAAATTTATGGACATGTGTAAGGTGCTTCATGATGAGACGGACGATGAGGGAACATAACAATGTCATTTATTTATGATAAACATCGATCGACCGATACTTAAATATGATACAGGCTCTTACAATTCACCGCATTGGTCAATTACCACCGGGAATTTGGGTTTATCTCCAACATTGACTGGTATATTCTCTATTTTTCGTACAACCAACATTGACTCCTCATCTATTACTTTACCAAACACAACATGTTTTCCATCCAACCAGTCGCATTTGGCGCACGTAATGAAAAATTGACAACCATTAGTGTTGGGTCCACTGTTCGCCATGGACAGCAATCCAGGCCCTGTATGGCGTAGTATGAAGTTTTCGTCTGCAAAAGAGCTACCATAAATGCTGAATCTTCCTGTACCATCACCCTTTTCAAAGTCTCCCCCTTGAATAACAAATCCTTTGACAACTCTATGCAAAAGACTACCTTTGTATCCCACCGGAAGAGCATTTTTGCGGTATTCTCCGCAACAAAATTGTCTAAAATTTTCAGCAGTTTTTGGGCAAATATCAGAAAACAGCTCAATCTTAATTCTACCAGCAGAAACACCTCCAATTGAAATGTCAAAAAAGACCACCGGATTTCCCCGACCAATCACATCTGCAACAACGGAATCCATTGCACTCTCATGTGCCAGAAGTACATACGTCTGACCAATTCCTTGCTTCCTTGCTTGAAAAGTTGATGGACGATTACAAGACTTGCTACAATAACAATATTATAGTTGGTATTGTATTGTAGCAATGATGAACATGTGGACAAACATTCCCCAAACAACAGCGAACAGCAGCAGGCAGCAGCAGGCGCAGCACAGGAGGCGCAGCCAGCAGCAGCGCAGCGCGGCGGCAGCCAAGCAAGAGAGCGCCATTTGCCTATGTATGTTTGGATGTTTGGTCACAGATTGAACAATAATACTTCCATAATTCCAAACCTCGTCTGCTTTGGTTTCCATGCTTCCATTTCTACATATTGTTGTTCGACATTGGTTGCTAAACCACTGTTATTGTGTTAGCCCAATTCCGTTGCAAAACGAGGCGTGTGGACAATAGTTCAAAAAGTTCAAATATTAAGGCTGCAGTCAGAAAGGAAAAACATATGGAGTTTACGCCCAACATTAGGGATTGTGTTCCTGATAACTATGGCAACCCGCTACTACTAGTACATCAGCAGCACGAACAACCTGGGATGTTCGAAGTTCCTGCTTTCCACCAAATTTATGAGTATGATTCAATAGATTATCAACATATTGATTCTGCATCTTTATTTGCTGCGAGATTTCACTTGGAAAACTTCCCTGATCACGCTAATGTGGTTCCAAGGTTTAATATCCATTTCCCAACCCTGCAGCACGATTATTCATCGAGTCATCATTCTCTAGAACCACGATTGGTAAATAATATGGACTATCCTTCCAATCCCAATTACGAAATGGACAATAATTATGCATCATCTCAATTCCATCCTGTGATAAACGAATCAAACTTTCTATCATCACAACCGTCCGTGCAAACCATACCACAACCAAATCACATCGAGTATGCTGAGGCTGGTCTCTGTCCGTCTGGGAAAAAAAGGAGAACTAACTACCGAAAACCAGAACATGCTGCCAAGCTCCATGCAGCTGTTAATGCATTAATCATGCAGAAGCAAGGTCATGGAGATATTCGCGCTATATCAAAGCTTTTTAACATTCCGTACAATACTCTCAGAGATCATTATCTCAGGTACGAACCAAGTTTCAAATGATTGTATCATTGTAAATGTTTTTGTCAGGGTTACTATTGGCGAAATTCGGCCGTCAAAGAGAATCTCTAAAAAAAAAGTACCTGTCCAACAAGAAACCATCTCCGCCCAGATGAGTGAATCAGATATGTTGAACATAGAAACTTAACTCCATTGAACATCATACTATTCGCTTCAATCGTATTTGAGATAATAGTAATAATTAGATAGATTAACGGTATCTACGCATGCTCTTTGTGTTATTCCGTTTCCATTGGGCTCGATGAGAACCACCGATTGTGTTATTCGCTCGATGTCCTTTCACACGCAAACCGCGATGCTTCTTACCAGCAGACGTCAAACCTCTTCTCTCACGATGCTTATGAACAGGGTTAGCAATCCAGTTAATGCGAGGATCATTTCGAATAGTGGAGTGATTAGGATCAACCAAAATTATTTCAAAGTACTTGTACGTTGCATCTTGGTTAATCCAATATGAATTCAAAATGCGCATATTTGCAGCAATGCGGCCAACGCGCTCTTCTGCAACTGCGCGCAAATTCCGTACAAACTTCAACTGATTGATTCCTTGGTTCTTGGGCTTTCCATAAACAATACCTTTTGGATTTGGTCTCTTCCGCCCTCCTCGACGAACAGCAACACGGTAGACAACATAACCCTGCTTTGCTTTGTACCCCAGGCGGTGAGCTTTATCGGTGCGGGTTGGTTTGGTGACGCGCTGGATTTTTTTAGATTGACGATATTGCCAAGCTCTAAAAGGCATAAATGAATGGGACATGGGATAGTAATCAAAAGTTGCATCGCGACTCGCGACAATCATACCTTACACGCAGTAAGAAACGCAAAACATCACTTTGCTTCTTTCTCCAAAGTTCTTCCAAATACTT